>FWPU01002436.1_pt1 | contig 51606 bp, 39 predicted proteins | sample 2228361 | NCBI WGS metagenome assembly FWPU01 (sample SAMEA103939777, study PRJEB20133) | metagenome | reverse complement strand
GGGTGTGGAGCCTGCCATGGCCACTTCAAACTCCGACTTTTTCTGAATGAGCGTCAGGTACAGTTCTTCATACAGTTTGTAGTAGCGTGCCTGCTTGTTGAATTGGGTGTTTCTGTCAGGAAGGGCCGAGAATTGTCTTTCCAGGCTGGTTTGTGCACGGGTAAGCTCGCCCAGCCTTTCCAGCAGGTTTGATTTAATGTCGGTTAGTTGTTCGTGAATTTTACCCGAAAGATTTTCCATTTCCTGTTCCTTCTGCCGGTAAGCCAGTGTGCCCGGTCGGTAAGAAAGCATAAGGCGTGCGGTTTCGAGTTTCAACTCCTGCAGCCTTTCCAGATTTTTTATAACGGGTTCGGGCAGCAGATTGCGCTGACTTACCGGCAGCAGCAGGCTGTCGGTTTGCAGGGCATCAGCAAGGCGGTTAATGGCCGATATTCTCCGGTTTAGCTCGTAGCGTTGAGAGTCAAGCCGGTTAATTTGCTGAATGGTGGTTTTCAGTTCGTCCTGAACGCTGCCTGTACGGTTGCGGACGGTAAAGTTTTCGAAATAGCTTTCGTAACCTTCCATTTGTTGTTCTATGCGCCTGAGCTCGTTGTTGAGCCAGGCAATTTTTTGCTGATTGGCGAGGTTTTTCTGTTCGTTGCTGTAATGCAGGTAGAGGGAGTCAATGCCATTTACAATGTCGAAGGCTTTATAGGGATTGCTGTCTTTAAAAGCCACACGTATGGTGTTGGCGTTTACATTCAGGGGTTCAACGGTAAGGTTTTTCTGCAGGTAGTCCAGCATATTTTCGCGGCTGTTGATAACGAAAGCATAACGGGGTTCCTGGAACAAAGTATGCGTGCGGTTGATGGTAAAAACAAAATCGGGGGTTTGGAGTTGATGACCAAATGTTCCGGTTAATGGTTTTTCATAGCCGGGTACGGTAATGAGGTAGTGCTCTTTGTCCTGTTCCTGAATGAAAATGGTGGTGTTAAGGATGGAGGGGTTTTTAACCTGATACGTTACTGTAAAGGGTGTGGCCCTGTGCATATCGAAGTTCAGTATTTTGCCAATACTCAGGTAGGTTACATCCAATTTAAGGGAGTCGATAACCGAGCTGAGAAAAAGTTTAGATTTGATGGTTTCAATTTCAGCAGCAATTACATTTGTCTGCGTTCGTTCAGGTACCAGATCACGAATGCCTAACTCGGTGGCATCTTGTTTAATATCCAGCTTTATTTCGGATTCTGATTCATATATTTCTTTGGTGTAGCGCGCATAAATTATGGCGGTTCCGTTTACGAACAGCATAATGAGCAACAACCATATCCAGTTACGGCTTATAATTAATTTTAGCTTTCCGAAGTCCAGTGCCTCCTGTTGAAGGATATGATTTGTTTCGGTGGTCACGGCTGTTTAACGCGAGTTTAATACAACAATTAATGTGGTAAGGCTGCTGAGGATGGAGATAACCGATACGTAATCTCGCAATGCTTCGCTCACCGGCCGGCGTATGGGCTCTATATAAATGATATCGCCCGGCTGTACCAACATATTGTTATGTGTAAAGCCTCCGGCCGAACTGAGGTCGGCCAGATAAAATTGGTCATCCCGTATGATGCGGATGTTGTCGGCCCTTGAGTCGCGGTCCAGGCCACCGGCTAAAGCTATAACCTCGGTAAGGGTCATGTTTTCGTAAGGCAGGGGAATTACCTTGCTTTGCGGAAGACCCAGAATGACCACCCGGTTGCTGATGTTTTGCAGCAAAACATAGGGGCTGGCATACCAGGTGCTGTAGGCTTTTTGCAGCATTTCTTCTGCCTGGCGAAGGGTTAACCCCTCTACCTTAATGCTTCCCACCATGGGAAGGCGTACGGTACCATCGGCTGCAACGGTGTACTGGGGCTCCGGCCTTGATATAGCGTTGGGGTTGTTCAGGTTTTTCTGAAGTTCAAAGTCGGGGTCAATAACGCGTTCGCCCTGGTTGGTGTACACATTTAATTTCAGCACATCGCCTTTTTTAATGATATAATTGCCTTCGGCCTGACGGGCTGCCTGCCGGAAGTCGGGCAGGCTCAGGTTATCAGACCTGAACATGATGTTTTTACGATAAGAGCCGCAGCAGGGCAGCACAAAAAGCAGGCTCAATAAACAAACAGTACGTAACACAGCAGGTTATTTAACCCGTGAAATTACAGATTTTTCCAGCAACTCGGCCAGGGTAGGGAGGTTTCGGTCTTTTTCTGAAAGTAACGGATTATCAATAGGCCAGGAAATGTTCAGTTGGGGGTCGTTCCAGCGCACGCCCTGTTCAGATGCGGGATGGTACTGTGAAGTGGTTTTATAGATAAAAATGGTGTCTTCCAGTGCGGCAAAACCATGTGCAAAACCGGCGGGTACCATCAGCATGTTGTGCTTTTTTGCGGTAAGCAGGCAAGTGTGTACCCTGCCAAAGGTTGGGCTATTGCTGCGCAAATCTACCACAACATCGAGCACGGAACCCTGCAGCACACTTACCAACTTGGCCTGTTCGTAAGGCGGAAGCTGAAAGTGCATGCCCCTGATAACGCCTTTTCTGGAAAAAGATATGTTTTCCTGTGTAAAAGATTCTTTTATGCCGGCAGCCTCAAAGGCCGATTGTTTAAAGAATTCGTAAAACCATCCACGGTTATCATGAAAAACCGTGGGGACAATCTCTACAAGCCCTTCAATTCCGGTTGTAATTATTTGCATGAAACAGAATGCCGGTTGTTTAGCGCATCGAGCGTTTGCAAATATTTTGAAATAACCAGCGATTCGTCAAATTCTTTTTCGGCTTTTTTTCGTGCATTGGCGCCAAACTCCTCAAGCGTCTGTTGAGGCAGGGTGGCCATGGCATACATTTTGGCGGCCAGGTCCTGGGGGTTTTTCAGTTCGCACAGCAGGCCGTTTTTTTCGTGCTCCACCACCTGCCTGCAGCCCGGCACATTGGTGGCTATAAGGGGGCGTGCCATGGCGGCTGCCTCCAGCAGCGTACGGGGTGTACCTTCGCGGTATGAGGGCAACACCACACAATGGGCCTGTTGTATATACGTGCGCACGTCATCGGTAGTACCCAGGTATTCCAACGTGCCGGCACGAACCCAATTTTTCAATTCTTTAGCCGGTATGCCTTGTTTGTGCTTTTCATCAATGGCGCCCAGCAGTTGAAAGCGTGCGTTAATACCCTGTTTTTTAAGTTGTTCAATTGCACGCACGTACTCGGTTATGCCCTTATCGGTAATCAGCCGGGCAATCATCAGAAAGGTAAAGGGCTTATGCGTGGCGGGAGGAGCCGGTGAGAAGTGCGCCAGGTTTATTCCTGAGCCGGGCACCAAATCGGCCTTTTGCGGGGAAATTAACCTGTAGCCGATAAATAGTTTTTGGTCTTCCCGATTTTGGAAAAACACTTTATGCGCATAGCGAAAGCTGAGGCGGTAAAGCAGCATGGCCACCCTGGCCATGAAGCCATTTTTAAGGAAAGCCGTGCCCAGGCCGCATACGTTGTTAACTGATGGAATGCCCAGCGCGGCCGCAGCCAGCGTTCCGTAAATGTTGGGCTTTATGGTAAAATGAAGCACCACATCGGGGCGGAGGCGCCGGTACAGTGCATAGAGTTCAAAAATAAGCAGGAGGTCTTTGAAAGGATTGGCGCCCCGGCTATCCATTTTAAGCCGGTGGTGCGTGCAGCCAGCTTCCACCAGCCGCGGGGTGTAGTCGTCTTCCGGAGCTATGGTGTGGATCTCATGCCCATCTTTTTGAAGGGATTTTATAAGGTTAAGCCTGAAATTGTAGATATTCCAGGAGGTATTCAGAACGATGGCTATGCGCATACGGATTAAAGCACTTTATCGACCAACTGTAACTATAGACCTTTGAGTTATTAATGGCAGCAATGAATGGCCAAAAGTAGAAAAAAGTAACCGGTTACTGAAAATCTTATATAAATCTTACATAATACCCAGGCATTTTTTCTGCCCAAAAGTCCCGTATTTTGAATTAAAATTGCAGCATGAAGCATACGCCCGCTAACCTGCGGCCGGCCGTTTTAGTGGCCCTGGGCAACACCCGCCAACCGGAGCTTACCGAAGAGCACCTGAATGAACTGGCTTTTCTGGCGGAAACGGCTGGTTTTCGCGAAGCGGGAAGGATTGTACAAAATTTACCAAAACCCGATCCACGTACTTTTATAGGCAAGGGCAAATTGGAAGAACTGAAAAGGCTGGTACGTTTTACAAATGCCACCGAAGTAATTTTTGATGACGACCTCACGCCATCGCAGCTTCGCAACCTGGAGCGCGAGCTAAACCCCAAAGAGCAGGAAGAAGGCCAGTCTTCCGTACGCGTATACGATCGCAGCCTGCTTATCCTCGATATATTTCTTTACCGGGCAAAAACCGCACAGGCACGCACACAGGTGGAGCTGGCGCGCAACCAGTACCTGTTACCCCGCCTTACCCGCATGTGGACCCACCTGGAACGCCAGCGCGGCGGTACGGGTACCCGCGGTGGTGCCGGTGAAAAGGAAATAGAAACCGACCGCAGAAACATACGCTACCAGATAACTGTGTTAAAAGAACGGCTCAAAAAAATTGAGCAACAGCGGCTCACGCAACGCAAAGGCCGTGAGGCTACCGTTCGGGTTGCGCTGGTAGGCTATACCAACGCGGGTAAGTCAACGCTTATGAATATCCTGTCGGGTTCGGATGTGCTGGCCGAAAATCGGCTGTTTGCCACCGTTGATTCGACCGTGCGCAAGGTTAAGCTGGGCAACATTCCTTTTCTGCTTTCCGATACGGTTGGCTTCATTCGCAAGCTGCCCCATCACCTTATCGAATCCTTTAAATCAACCCTCGATGAGGTACGTGAGGCTGATATACTGCTGCATGTGGTCGATGTATCGCATCCGTTTCATCATCATCAGATAGAGGTGGTTAACCATACCCTTAGCGATATCGGGGCTGGAAACAAAACCATCCTACTGGTATTGAATAAAATCGATGCTTTCAGGCAGGCGCATCCCGATGTAAAACCAGAAGATATGCTGGGCTTTTACCGGCAGCTGGGCTTTGAACACATTATCATGGTATCGGCTCTGAGCGGTGAACACATTGCGGAGCTTAAACGCTTGCTTTTCAACGAAGTGAAGAAAATCTTTATACAAATCTATCCCAACTATCTTAAAGACGGATATGTATTTGCTCCGTACGAAATATCATGAGTTTTAAACCGGTTTGTTAATTTTGCCCTTCGTGGCCCGATTCGCAGGGGTGGTCTCATAGTTCAATGGATAGAATAGGAGTTTCCTAAACTCTTGATCTGGGTTCGACTCCCGGTGAGACCACCTCTGCCATCGGGTTCTTTTGTTCTGGTTCGGCAATTCATTAACTTGTAAAAGAAAACCCTTATGCCGATGCCTCCCGAACAAAATTCTCCGGGTCAGCCTTCCACAACCCGCTATAAATTCAGAGCCCTGAAGGTGCACGCCTCTGACGACTGGCTGGCCGATGGCACCAAAAAATATCGCCAGGTATACGACCGGTACGAAACCACCTACATGCGCGTTGAGCTTTCGTTTTTTAACAAACTTTTTGATGAAAACGACTGGGAGGTAAACGTAACCCTGAAGTGCTACTTTCGTACCCAGGGGGGCAGGCAGGTGCTGTGCACCCTTACCCAGCAGCGAAAAATTACCAAAGACGAAAACATAGTTTACGTGCGCGAATCATGGGGCAATGCCGAGCCGGGTGCCTACTGGGTGCGCGGCAACTACTTATGGGAAGCATACCTGGATGATGTACTTATTGGCGATGCAAAATTTTATGTGGAAGACCTTGGACCGGCAGCACCCGGTGAAAATAAATTTTTTGAAGTACAGCACATAAAGCTGTTTGAAGGTGATGCCTCGGCCTACACCGCAGGCACAAAGAAATATCTTACCAAATTCAGCGCCAAAGACACCCGTTATATCTGGGGAGAATTTTGCTTTAAAAACAAAAGTGGTTCTGACTATTATGCTGAGTTGTTCTTTAATTATTGCGATGACGCAGGCCACCTGAAAGGACGCAGCACCCGGCTGGTGTATGTACCGGCCAATACCGCCGGACAGCTTTTTTATGTGTATCCCTCGTGGGGAAATGATATGCCGGGCTCGTGGAAAAGCGATGTGTACACGCTGGAAGTAGTTTTTATGGACAACCTCATCGCCACGGTGGCCTTTCAGGTTGGCGAACAGGCTGTTGAAGGTAATGCCATAGTGCTTACAGAGACTGCCCAGGTGGCGCGGTCGCTTGCCTCGCTGGACTCTACTTCCGGCAAGAGCCGGCAAGAGATTTTGCAGGAAAGCCTGAATGAATTGAATGCCCTTACCGGATTAACCTCGGTAAAACAGGAGGTGAATGAAATGGTAAAACTGGTACAGTTTTATCAGGAAACCGGCAAAGATGTACTGAACCGCTTTTCCCTTCACTCGGTGTTTACGGGCAACCCCGGCACCGGAAAAACTACAGTAGCCCGCATTCTTTCGCGCATCTACAAAGGGTTGGGTATTCTGGAAAAAGGACATCTGGTTGAGGTAGACCGCCAGGCGCTCGTAGCCGGTTACGTGGGCCAGACGGCTATTAAAACGTCCGAAAAGATTGAAGAGGCTATGGGTGGAATATTGTTTATTGATGAAGCCTACTCGCTGGCCAACGAACGAGGTTCACAGCACGACTTTGGGGCGGAAGCCATTCAGGTTATATTAAAGCGCATGGAAGATTTACGTGGTAAGTTTGGGGTAATTGTGGCCGGGTACACCGATAACATGGTCGACTTTATTGAGTCTAACCCCGGCCTGCGGTCCAGGTTCGACAAGTATTACCAGTTTGAAGATTATACGCCTGAAGAAATGTTTGCAATCGTCATGTCTTTTTTCAGGAAGGAAGAAGTACAGCCCGATGAACCGGCCGCCCGACACCTGCAAAATTATTTTGCTTATCTGTACAACCTACGCGACAAACACTTTGGCAATGCGCGCACCGTAAGGCAGGTGGCTGCCGAAGCAGTTAAAAACCAGCACCTGCGTTTAGCAGCTATGAAAAAAGAAGACCGCACACCCGAAATGCTACGGACTATTATAATGGACGATGTACAGGAGTTTGAAATAAAAGACGTAAGCTTAAAGCGAAGGCGTCTGGGCTTTAATTTGGGTAACGAATAAATTTATGTGCTAACCGCGGCTTCCGCCTGCAAAACCAAAATACCGTGCCTTAAGCTTATCGTCAAAATCATCGGCATAAATGCCCACGCGGTCAAGCGTGCTTTTTATTTCCGACTTATCCAATCCCTGCAGTTCGCGAATGGCCTTTATATAAGCTTTTTCCTGATAGATAGTGAAGGCCACACCATACAGGCCATGGTTTATTTCAAGTAACTCTTTGGTAAACAAATGCTGGTTGTTTACCGGCACATCGCATACCGGCGCCATTACCTGAAAGTAGCCAAAATTGGTAAGGTTGCCTTGCGCATCTTTCGATTGGAAGATATCAACCCATACGCTGGCCGAGCCCAGCACCAAGTTCCATTGTCCGGGTTGTTTACCGCGTGCGGCAGTTGGATCGACCTTGTACTCGGCAAGGGCTTCTTCAAAAAGCTTGTAATAATGTTCAATCGGGAATTCCATAAAAGGTGGGGTTAGATTAAGATATTTAGGTTTGTCCTGCAGCTGTCAGTAGCAAACACTGTTAAAAGTAGAATATTTTAGCCTACCGGCAAATGGCCTGTTCCAAAATAGTTTTGAGGCCTTTAATCTTTTACTGGCAGGCCTAATCAGCGGATTATTTACCGTAGATGCTATAGAGAATGCCGGCCAGGCGTATGCCGGCCTGAAGCAGGCGCTGACGTACAATATGAAAATATTTATACGAATAGGCATACCCCAGCCGGCTGTTACCGGTGTCGTAAACCTGTTTGCGGAAGTTCATACTTTCGTAAGCCCATTGGCGCACCGAAGTATTTTGCCAGGCTTTGCGCAGCGAATCAGCCGGCAGCAGCAGCGACTCAGCCAGTTCGGTATAGCTTAGCCGGGTATCGTCAATCATGTCGCTGTCCCACACCCTGTGAAGGTTACTTTCGGCACGAAACCACATTACGCGTATATCGTTGCCGCCCCGGTCGTTGCCGCGCCCGACATGAAGGGGCTGATGTAGGTCGCCTACCAGGTGAACCAGTATTTTAATGCGCTCGGCTTCATCACGGGGGGTTAGCTTACGCGTTTTTAACTCTTCAATTATCCGCTCAATGGTCATAATAATGTCGCCATTGGGGTTTTTTTCGGCCTGTTCGTAAGTCTGTCCGTCAGGAATTGTAACCCAATGCCAGTCGGCCATGTAATCATAGGCTGAATCCGAACGTACCTCATCCATCCAGGTACTTACCATAGCCAGCGATTGGCCACCCAGTATGCGGTGCAGGGCTTTTTTTGCTTTTTTATTCAGATACTTCTGGGCAATGTGTCCGGTAACGCGATGGCCGGTAGGTCCCCAGGCAAATAGCTGGAACCATGCCGAAGACAAAAGCAGGGACAACAGTACCGTACGAAGCATGCGTGTATGTTTTTATGCCCGCAAATATGTAAAAATTAGTCCACGTTTTTCCGCCACTTGTTTTAACTTTAAGCGAATAGGAAGGGCATGACACAAAAAGTTACACTTACGGCACTTCTGGTAGCCAACCAGCTGGATATAAGGGGCATTAAGAATTTTCTGGAGATTCGGCCCCAGGCCGATTCGTCATCGGAACTGTTTTATGTTTTCAGCGGTGGCAAGTACCAGTATTATTTTAACTATGGCGTGGTGGTATTCAGCGGCTATTCAGAAGATGAAATAAAATGGTCGGTAAAGGCTGTTCAGGCTTTTCAGCGCAGCCCAGTGCAGACCTGGATACGCGATGAACATGTGTTACTTATTGAACCCAGCACGGAACTTCAATTCCGGTTTGGTGAGGTGGTGCTGGACCACTGCGATGACAGGGTAATCCGCATTGCCATGTTTAACCTCGCCCAGTCGGTGGCCATGGATCATTACCACGCGGTAACCGAGCAACTGCTGGCCGAAGTAAAAGGCTTTACCTACTACCTGGAAAACAGCGGAAGGCTTAAGATAACCCGGAAAAATATGTTGCGTTTTATTGGCAAAGCCCTAAGCACGCAAAACGAGGTAGCTGCAAACATTTATGTATTTGATGCACCTGACCTGGTGTGGGATGACGAGTTTCTGGACCGCCTGCATCAGGGACTTATCCGGCACTTCGACCTGCGCATGCGCTTCAGCGAGCTGGAGTATATGATGCGCATTATTGATGAAAACCTTCGCATTTTTATGGAAATCTCCAACCAGCGCGAAAGCAACCTGCTGGAAATGATTATTATTGCCTTAATACTGGTTGAAGTAGTGAACCTTATTTTATCCGGCTTTTTCTAATCATGAATATTCCTTCGCTCCATACTGCCCGAAAGGCCCATGCCGGGCCTCCGTATCGCTACCACTTGTTTCAGGCGTATGGGGTAGAACTGGAATACATGATTGTGGATGCCGACACCCTACAGGTAAAGCCAATAGCCGATGCTTTATTAAAACATGAATTGGGCTATTACGGGGCCGATTGTGTGCGTGGGCCCATAACCTGGTCGAACGAAATGGTGTTGCATGTTATTGAGCTCAAGTCAACTCTGCCCGAGGGCAACCTCAGCAATCTGGGTAACCTGCTGGCTGATGAGGTTCGGTATATCAACAACATATTAAAACAATGGAATGCCCGTTTGTTGCCAGGGGGCTGCCATCCGGCTTTTAGGCCCGAAAAAGAAACGCAGCTATGGCCCCATGAGAGCAATGAAATTTACCAAGCATATAACCGCATATTCAATTGCCATGGGCACGGATGGTCCAACCTGCAGAGTACCCATCTTAACCTTCCGTTTTATGATGATGAAGAGTTTGCCCAGCTTCATGCGGCCGTAAGGGTAGTGCTTCCGCTCATTCCGGCACTGTGCGCCAGCTCGCCCATAGTTGAAGAAACCCTTACGGGCAGCAAAGACACCCGTCTTAAGTATTACCGGAATAATCAGATCCGCATACCCTCTATTACTGGTCGCATTATACCCGAAGCTGTTTTTTCCAGGCGTACCTATCTGAAAAACATTTACGAAAAAATCAGGTCAGACCTCCGGCCTCACGATCCACAGGGCATTCTCAACCCTATATGGGTTAATTCGCGCGGTGCCGTTCCGCGATTTGACCGCGGCTCAGTTGAAATAAGACTTATCGATTCGCAGGAATGCCCCGCAGCCGATATAGCCGTAAGTTTGTTGCTGGCAGAAGCCATCCGCGCACTGGCCGCTGGTGTGTTTGCACCTGTTGCCGAATTAATGAAGTGCCCGTCCGAATTATTAACCGCCATTCTGGATCGTACCATTGAAGAAGGAGAAGATGCCGTTCTCCCGGAAGAATACCTCCGGTATTTTGAATTTGAGCCGGCAGAGCACACGGCCGGAGCACTGTGGAAAAAAATCAGTAGCCACCTTATAAGTCGCAATGTACGGGTAATCAGCGGGTCGGAGCCGGAGTTAAAAATAATTTTTGATGAAGGTACCCTGGCCACCCGTATAATCCGGGCCGTTAAACAAGCCGGCGCATGGCAGCCGGTGTATCGCCAGCTGGCCGACTGCCTGGAACAAAACAAAATGTTTATTCCTTAAGCATTTCGGTTAGCTGGTTCAAAATGCCCTGCAGTTTTTTCAGATGATTGCCATAAAGCTTCCTCAGATACCAGCTGGTAAAAATATACGATGCGGCAAGTATGACCGAGGCAAGCCCAATAAACAACAGCAAAAAGCTGGTGTCTTCAAAGGCACTGAAAAATGTATCGGCACCAACATCGTATGCGGTTTTCCACAACACGGCAATAAAAAAAGCAGGGTAAAGAATAACATAGCTAAGCCGGTAAAACTTAAGGTAGCCCCTGAGGGCCTCGGTAAGATTTTGGAGGTTGTTTTTCAAATTCCCCTCCGTCATGCTAAAACGGCTTAATGTGCGCAGCTTATTGATGTAATACAGCAAATACATCAGGCTAATGGCCAGCAACACCCAAATTAACCAGGTAAGCCGCGGGTTGGTGGCTGCAAGGCCAACATACAGCAGTGCCAAAGCGGTAATCAGTGTAAAAAGCAATTCGGCCCGCACATTGCGTTTCAGGCGCGATACAACCGAAAAGCTTTCGCCCTGCAGCATGCGGGCAATATCTTCTTTTTGTCTGGTAGCACTGGCCGGGGCCTTTTGCCAAATGGATTTTAACTTATCAAGATCGTCCATAACCTACACTTTCATAAGTTTTCTTAGTTTTTCCCGAATCCGGTTCATGCGTACCCGTACGTTGTTTTGGGTAATGCCAATGGTTTGGGCTATCTCTTCGTAGGGTACTTCGTCCAGTGCCATCATTATCATGGCCCGGTCAATTTCCGAAAGCTGCCGTATGGCCCATTGCAGTTTCTCAAAATCCTCTTCATGCGTATCTGGTTCGGGCTCTGCAAAATTCAGGTGGTAGTCGGTAAGATCCTGGGTTTGGATTTTCCGGTTCTGTTTGCGCAAACCTGAAATGGCCGTGTTCAGGGCAATGCGATACATCCAGGTTGTAATTTTCGATTCACCCCGAAAGGTGTGAAAAGACTTCCACAGCTGTAACACAATTTCCTGAAACAGGTCCTCCCGTGCATCGCGGTCCGATTCATACATGATGCACACTTTGTGAATAAGCCCCTGATGCCGGCTCACCAGCTCAATAAACTCTTTCTCCTTTTCTTCTTTAATCATGAAGAGGGATGCTTCAGAGCTGAAATATAAGTAGTAAAGCGCGAATACTCCGTTACATTCCCTCAGCAATATTTTTTATACTTGTCTGCCTGATGTATGAAATGGCTCCGCGACTTTTTTAATCTTTCCCGGTCACAAGCCAACGGTCTTGCCCTGCTGCTTCCGCTGTTGCTGCTCATTATCTTTTCAGAGCCTTTGTACCGAAGGTATTTCGTCTCCAGCCCAGAGCCTCCCGCACTGATTTTCCCGGAAAGCGCTGTGCCGGGTGCTCCTGCCAATACCCCCATCCTTTCCGACACTGCACACCGTACCTTGGTCGTGCCGCTTAATCCCAACACTGCCCGGTATGACGACTGGCTGGCACTGAACGTGCCGCCCAGCATAGCAGCCCGAATAGTTGCCTACCTGAGCCGTGGCGGACGTTTTACTTATCAGGAAGATTTGCTGAAGATTTACGGCTTCGATTCAGCCCTGTACCGCCAACTGGCCGGATTCATTGCCCTGCCGCCCAGGCCTGTGGTTACCCGCAAAACAGATAAAGAGGAGCCGGAATGGATTGACCTGAACAAGGCCGACTCTGCCCGGCTTCTACCCATTCGTGGAATTGGCCCGGTACTGGCTGGCAGAATAGTCCGGTACCGCGCAGCCTTGGGTGGTTTTGTTAACTGGGCGCAGTTGCAACAGGTTTATGGGCTGGACAGTACAGTAATCGGCATCATGAAAGCCCGGTTTTACATTGACCCGGCATTTGTTCCCAGAAAATTAAACGTGAACACGGCTACCGCTAAGGAGTTGGCGGCCCATCCGTTAATTTCGAACGAAATGGCTCGTGCCATTGTAACTTACCGGCATCAGCATGGGAATTTTCTTTCAGCCGAAGATATTCGGAAAATAGTTACCATTACCGAAGAACAATATCAGCGCATTAAACCTTACCTGTCAGTTGAATAGTACAGCCGGCATATTGCAAATGTACCTGCGCAGGTTGTCGCGTCTTAGTGGCAATAACCGTTCGCTCAGGCTGTTCCGGCTTTCGGCCGATCAGTTTATTGACCTGAGTGCTCTGCAGGGTGTTGAGGTTAATGAGGCCTTTGAAATTGTAGCAGCCCTGCTGGGCAGAAAAGGCATAAAAATATGCGAGGTAAGCAACAGTCGTGTGCCCTTTGTAAATAAGCTGAGCGGACAACTGCGCCGGCTGGCCCGTGCTGCTGCATTTTTGTTTGAAGAGCGCGGCACCCTTGACCTGCACCTGGCATGGCCCATGGTGCGCGGCAAGCTGGCCGAAGGGGTACTGGTAAGTGCACCGCTGCTGTTCTTTCCGGTGCGGCTGGAGGCCGACAAAAAATTCTGGCGGTTGTATTTGCGAAAAGATGAAGGTATAGTGCTTAACCGTACCTTGCTGCTGGCTTATTACCACTACCGGCACTTGCCTGCCGATGAAGAGCTGCTGGAATATACTTTTGAAGACACTGACCCCGACACCACCGTATTTCGAACCCGCCTCTATCAGTTGCTCAAAGACAAACTTGACATCCGGTTTATACCCGAAATGTATTCGGACCACCTTGCGCCATTTGACTCGTATTCCCGCAAGGAGTTCGATGAAAAATTTCAGGATATCGGACTAAAGATGTTCCACCAGGGTGTGCTGGGCATTTTTCCACAGGCCGATTCACAGCTAATGCCCGACTACCTGCAAATGATTGAGGAAGGCCGAATACAACAGGTAGAAGATTTCTTTTTCAGGCAGAGTGAAAACCCGGAAGAGTTCCGGGCTGCCCTTCCCGTTAGCGAAGAGAAGATATTTGTGCCTTTTAAGCTGGACAGCTGGCAGGAAGAAGCCCTGAAAGCCTGTAAAGCTGGCCGGTCGTTGGTGGTTTACGGTCCGCCCGGTACCGGAAAGTCACAACTCATTGCCGCCATTATTGCCGATGCCATGGCCACGGGCCGGCGGGTGCTGGTGGTATCGCAAAAACGCGTGGCGTTGGATGTGGTCTTTGAACGCCTGCAGGATGCGGGCCTGGCAGATTATGCTGCACTTATCCACGACTTCCGGCACGATTTGACCGAACTCTATGCGCGCCTTTCCCGGCTTATTGACCGCGTGGATGCGTTAAGCCAAAAAGCAGATACTATTGTTGAGTCTCCCGAGGAATTACACTTCCTGCAATTCAGTCGCATCATCGATAAGCTTACCGATGAGTGCGAGGAATACAAAAAAGCTTTGTTCGATAACAGCGAATGCGGCCTTAGTGCAAAAGAGTTGTATCTTACTTCCAGCCCCGAAGCTGCTCACGTGTCGCTGCGGCACGAGTTTCATCATTTTCATTTTAACAATTTGCACGGCTTTTTACAAAAGCTTCGTCAGTATGTGGCTTATGCCCGGCAATTTGAGCAAAGCGGCTATCCGTTGCGCGGACGAAAATCATTTGCTGGTCTTGCGCTAACGGCCAGGGCTGCAATAGAAACGACCATAAAGCAGGCGCACGAAGAACTGGAAAACATAGCTGCGTTAATGCGCCGGTTAACCGGAAGAGAGCTGTATTATGAAGAAATAGAAAATCTGTGGAACTTAAAAGACACCCTGCATAACCTTACCGGTCTGCTTACCGATGAGACCACCTTTTTGTTTTTTCAGCAAATGGCAGGCGAGGCAGATGATGAAACCAGTTTGCTTTGGTTGCAAAATATGCAGCGGGTATGCCTTAACTGTTTTAATCATCCGGGCGTGGAGGCTACCCTGCGCGATGACCAGATGGGGCAATGTCAGATTGCCCTGCAGCAGCGACTCAGTGCACGCAAAAGTATTGTGCGCCTTATTAAATGGGAACTGTTTAGCGATCAGAAATTTTTCCTTAAACGAATACTGGTGGCCAACGGACTGAATTATTCGCGTGATGGCCTGTACACACTGGAACAACGCCTGGATAACCGCCTCAATCTTATTCATCATATCACAGCCCTGCGACAGAAAAAATGGCTGCGCGATTTTCCGGAGGTATACGAATTGCGAACCTGGAAAAAATGGTTTGAAAAACAGGAACTGGCACTTAAAGCCAAGTTGCTGTTTAGTTCAATTCGCGAACTAAACAGCATTGACCCGAATAAATTCACCCGCGATGAATTCATCAGGTTGTTGTGGAATGTAGTTGATGAAGTGGAGACGTTCTGGCAAAAAAAAGAAAGCTGGCAGCGGTATCTTAGTCCTTATCAGATTGCGGCCCTGGCCCGTTCGCCCGGCCTCTGGGTTAGCTGGGTGCAGCAGCTACGTCTGGATTTCGATAACCTTTGTGCGTTCGATTCGCTCAAAGAATCGCTGCAGGAGCATGAAAAAAGTGTAATTAATAAACTGCACGACAGCCTGCAAAACTACGAGGCAGCGGAATACGAACGCGTATTCCTGAACAGCTTAAAACTGGCCTGGATCGATCACCTCGAAACCAAATATCCGGTTTTGCGGTGGCCTTCATCCCTTCATCTGGAACATGTGCAGCAAGAATGGCAGCAGGCTGTTACAAATAAACGCAAAGCTGTACGCGAAGTGGTTGTACAACGCGCCAGGCAGCAAACCGTGGCTCATTTGCAGTACAACAGACTGCAGAACCGCATAACGTACCGTGACCTGTATCATCAGGTAACGAAAAAAAAGCGCAAATGGCCCTTACGCAGGCTCATGGCCTCTTTTGCCGATGAATTGTTTCAGCTCGTACCCTGCTGGATGGCTTCGCCCGAAACGGTATCGGCCGTGTTTCCGCTGAAGGAGCTGTTTGATCTGGTTATATTCGATGAAGCTTCGCAATGCTTTGCCGAGTACGGGCTTCCGGCCATTTACCGCGGAAAACAGGTGATTGTTGCCGGTGACCCCAAACAGCTCAGGCCCTTCGATTTATACCAGGTACGCTGGAAGGAAGAAAACGATAACCCCGACCTGGAAGTGGAATCGCTGTTGGAACTGGCCATGCGCTACCTCCCTTCCTTTTACCTTAATGGGCATTACCGCAGCCAGTATCCCGAGCTGATAGCCTTTTCAAACCGGCATTTCTATAACAACCGGTTAGACATGCTGCCGCACCGAAGTGTATTTACACAAAAACAGAGTCCGTTTGAATTTATAAAAGTGGAAGGTGTGTGGCATGATCAGGTTAATGAAGCAGAGGCAGATAAAGTAGTTGAGCTTGTTCTGGCCTGTTCACAAAATTATCCAAGGGCCACGCTGGGAGTGGTAACCTTTAATGCCCCGCAACAGGAACTGATCATGGACAAACTTGCCGAAGTTGCCGAAGCAGGGGGTACCTTGCCTGACCATTTGTTTGTAAAAAACATCGAAAACATTCAGGGCGATGAACGCGACATTATTATTTTTTCGGTGGGTTACGCACGCGACAAACACGGTAAAATAAAACTGCAGTTCGGCAGCCTGAGCATGCCCGGTGGCGAAAACCGCCTGAATGTTGCCGTTACGCGGGCACGTTGCAAAGTGGTAGTGGTAACCAGCCTCTGGCCGGATGAATTGCAGGTGCAGGATGTAAAAAATGAAGGCCCACGGTTGCTTCGTGAATATTTGGAATATGCGCGTTTAGCAGCTACATCAGAAAACCGCCTGGCGCTGCTGCAAAATCATGGTCAGGAAGACTTACACCATCAGCTGGCGCTGCAGTTGCAAGCATGGCTGGAGCAGCACGCCCCCGGAACACTTACCTGCCTGCGGCCCTTTCCCTGCACCGACCTGCTGGTAATGCAACATGGTTCTGCAGGTGTTGTGCTTACCGATGATACGTGTTTTGTCACTCTTCCGGTAAAGGGTTCATGGGTTTATCTTCCGCAGTTGCTCAGGGAAAAAGAATGGCCTGTCCTTATGCTCAGCAGCCGGAACTGGTGGGCAAACCGCGATCAGGCTATTCTTCAGGTTCAGAAATTTCTGCACAGCCTGGCAGAAAAGGCTAATTAGGAGTAGTGGTAACCTGCACGGTTTCAGAGTGCTGGCTAAGGTCAAGCCCTATTTTTTCTTCTTCTTCCGAAACCCGCAGCCGGGTTATTAACGCCACCAGGCGGTAAATAAGCAATGAACCAAAAAAGGTAAAAGAAGCCACAATTACCAGGGCCAGCAGGTGATATAAAAAGGTAGTGGTTTGGCCATATATCAGCCCGGCATCTTTTGCAAAAATGGCCGTGAATAACATGCCGGTAATACCGCCAATGCCATGGCAGGGAAATACGTCCAGGGTGTCATCCAGCGATGTGCGCTGCTTGTAGTACACGGCCAGGTTGCTGATCAGGGCTGCCACAAATCCGATAAAGATACTCTGTCCGGCCGAGACAAATCCCGCAGCAGGAGTTATGGCCACCAGGCCAACCACCGCGCCTATGCAGGCCCCCATAGCGGTAATTTTTCTGCCCACCAGGGCATCGAACATCACCCAGGTTATCATGGCCGAGGCAGAAGCCATGTTGGTGGTGGCAAATGCCTGAACGGCCAGCTCGTTGGCGCCCAGTGCTGAGCCGGCATTAAAGCCAAACCACCCGAACCACAGCATACCCGTACCCAAAATAACAAACGGAATATTGGCAGGTTGGTGGTAGGCAGTCTTGCGCGTGCCCAGCACGTAGGCGCCTGCCAGCGCGGCAAAGCCGGCCGACATGTGCACTACCGAACCCCCGGCAAAATCAAGTACACCCCACTTCCGCAAAAATCCTTCGGGGTGCCACGTCCAGTGTGCCAACGGGGAATAGATAAAAACCGAAAAGAGGCACATAAACAGCAGGTACGAAGTAAACTTTACCCGCTCGGCAAAACTGCCGGTTATGAGGGCCGGTGTAATAATGGCAAACTTTAGCTGAAACAGAGCAAATATGAGAAAGGGAATAGTGGGCGATAATGCCGGGTGCGGAGCCAGCCCAACACCGTTAAAACAAAAGTAAGTAAGCGGATTACCCACCACCCCACCTATACTTTCGCCAAAGGCCAGGCTAAAACCCACAGCGTACCATACCAAGCTTATTATGCCCAGGGCAATGAAACTTTGCAGCATGGTAGAGATTACGTTTTTGTAGCTTACCATGCCTCCGTAAAAAAACGATAGGCCGGGCGTCATAAACAAAACAAAGGCGGTAGCCACAATCATCCAGGCGGTATCGGCTTTGTCTATCTCACTATCAGAAAGAGTTTCCGGGAACCCGTTACCCGTAAGGGCCAAAACCTGCAGCAGTACCAGCACGGAAAAGATAATCAGATAGCGCGGTTTGGGTTTGCTCATAAACTATATGGTTTAAAAATCGATATAAATTTCATACAAATAGGATTAAAATTTACCCATGTTATAGTAAAAAATTATAGAAATCGATTTAGATAGGGTAAAAAATGACCCACATTTTGTAAAAAGTTAAAATTTTGAAATGACCTGTAAAGTCGCCCTGCCGTTACAGTACAGCCGGTTGTGGCATTTGGCATTTTGTTTTCCGGTGCGCCTGTTTAGCTTTCAATCAGAAAATTGAAAACGTTATGAAGCATTGCTTACTGTGTCTGCTGGTTTGCCTTACCGCTGCAGCAGCGCAAGGCCAGATAGCCAAAGTGCCGGAGGTAAAAGAGGGCGAAGGCCCTTTCCCTCAACTTATTATCCGCGGTGTAACTTTAATTGATGGCACCGGGGCCCCGCCCATTGGCCCTGTGGATATTGTGGTGCGGCAAAACCGCATTGAGCGAATAGCGGTGGTGGGCTTTCCGGGCGTTCCTATTTCAACCGAACGAAGACCCAAACTGGAACCCGGCGGAAAAGAACTTCAGGCCGAAGGCATGTACCTTTTGCCGGGCTTTATTGATATGCACGGCCATATTGGCGGGGCACAGGCTCCTTTTGCTGAGTATGTTTTTAAGTTGTGGATGGGGCACGGCATTACCACCGTGCGCGATCCTTCCTGCGGCAATGGCCTTGACTGGGTGCTGGACCAGAAACACAAAAGCGCCCGCAACACCATAACGGCACCACGTATTTTTGCTTACACCGTATTTGGGCAGGGCAGTGAAAAGCCCATTAGTACCCCCGAAATGGCCCGCGAGTGGGTGCGAAGCAACAAAGCAAAAGGGGCTGACGGTATTAAATTTTTCGGGGCTGCACCCGATATTATGCAGGCTGCCCTTGAGGAAAACAAAAAGCTTGGCCTTCGTTCAGCTTGTCACCATGCCCAAATGGACGTAGCCCGATGGAATGTATTAAAGTCGGCCCGCGCTGGCCTTACCAGCATGGAGCATTGGTACGGTTTGCCCGAGGCCCTGTTTACCGACCGCACCATTCAGGATTATCCGCTGGACTACAACTACCAGAACGAGCAACATCGCTTTGAAAATGCCGGACGGCTGTGGAAACAGGCCGCACCTCCTTTTTCTGAACACTGGAACAATGTGATGAATGAATTGCTGAAACTGGACTTTACCCTGGACCCTACCTTTAACATTTACGAAGCCAGCCGCGACTTGCACCGTGCCCGCCGTGCCGAATGGCACGAAGAGTATACCCTGCCGCAGCTTTGGGCCTTTTTCCAGCCCAACCGCAGGGCACATGGCTCTTACTGGTTTGCCTGGGGTACAGAACAGGAGGTGGCCTGGCGCGAAAACTACCGGTTGTGGATGACTTTCGTTAATGAATATAAAAACCGGGGCGGGCGCGTAACCACGGGTTCGGATTCGGGCTTTATTTTTCAGCTCTATGGCTTTGCCTACATCCGCGAGCTGGAGCTGCTGCGCGAAGCGGGCTTCCATCCGCTGGAGGTCATCCGGTCGGCTACGCTTTACGGAGCCCAGGCCCTTGGCGTGGAAAAAGACCTCGGCTCGGTTGAAGTAGGCAAGCTGGCCGACCTGGTAATTGTTGATCAAAATCCGCTGGAGAATCTTCAGGTGCTGTATGGCACCGGCGCTATTAAACTTTCGGCCGATAACCGTGTTACCCGCGTGGGCGGTGTGAAGTACACCATTAAGGATGGCATTATTTACGATGCCAAAAAACTGCTGGCCGATGTGCGCAAAATGGTAGCAGAAGAAAAGGCCAAAACCGGTTTTGTACTGAAGCAACCCGGTGTGGATTAAGGGTTTCCGTTAAAGATAGCGTTAAAAATTTGGAAGATATAGACAATTTTCCGTATATTGATGGACAAATTTCTTATGAAAAAGTCCACCAAACGGTCAAAAACACCCGGTTTACAGGCTGAAGAACCCGCGTCGGCTTATAGTCGCAGGGCTGCAGAGATGCCAGCGGTGCATCAAATTTTGGGCATCGCTGCCAATGACCTGATGAATGGTATTAGCCGGGTGGGTATTTTCCGCAGGGGCCTCACAAAAGCCGCGTTCAACAACCTGAAAGAAACCACCGGTCTGGATACCGAAACCCTGGCCCGGGCGCTGGCCATTTCATCCAAAACTATTCAACGCACCGAGGTTTTCGATGCCGTACAGTCGGAGCGCATGTATTTACTGGCCGATTTGTATGCAGACGGTATAAACTATTTTGGGCTGGAAGGCTTTCGCAGTTGGATGAACCGCCCATTGTTTACGCTGGGCAGTATCCGGCCCGTGGAGTTGCTGGACACCACCGAAGGCATTCGCCTCATCAAATCCGAAATTCACCGCGTACAGCATGGTATAGCGGTATGAGGGTTTTTCGGGTGGCAAGAAAAATGTATTGCGATATATCGGGCGAAGGAGCCCGGCTGTATGGCGGGCGGTGGAATTTACCGGGCGATGCGGCTTTGTATGCCGGCAGTTCGGTAGCCATTGCCTTACTCGAGCGACTTACCGTTGACCCCGATTTGTTTACCACCGGCCGCGACCAGCTTTATGCCATCGTGGAATTCGACATTCCGGACGACCTGATTTTCACACCTCCGGTGGCTTCTTTGCCAAAAGGCTGGGATGTTGTTCCGCCATCGGTGGTATCGCAGGCATACGGCTCAAAACTGATCCGGGCCGGGCAATTGTGCTTTGCTGTGCCGTCGGTAGTTGATGCAACCTCGCACAATTATGTGCTCAACCCAAACAGCCCGCATTTCGGCAAAGTCAAATGGCAGGTATATCCCCTGCGGATAGATCCGCGCCTCATCCGGTAATTCGGGGCGGAATTCCTACTTTTGCATTTCAATTTGTAAAGGAAAGCCGGGTATGGAGTACATCCGCAATTTTTGCATCATTGCGCATATCGATCACGGAAAAAGCACACTGGCCGATCGGCTGCTGGAATTTACCGGAACACTCAGCGAGCGGCAAATGCAGGACCAGGTTCTGGATAACATGGACCTGGAACGCGAAAAGGGCATCACCATCAAGGCCCATGCCATTCAAATGAACTACCTGATGGACGGAAAAGCGTATGTGCTTAACTTGATTGATACCCCCGGACATGTTGATTTTTCCTACGAAGTGTCGCGCTCCATTGCCGCCTGCGAGGGGGCATTGCTGGTGGTTGATGCCAGTCAGGGTATCGAAGCACAAACCATTTCTAATTTGTACCTCGCCCTCGAACACGACCTGGAAATTATTCCGGTGCTGAACAAAATAGACCTACCCCACGCCATGCCCGAAGAAGTTACCGATGAGATTGTAGATCTTATTGGCTGCAAACGCGAAGACATTATTCGCGCAAGCGCTAAAGAAGGAATTGGCATAGAAGAAATTCTGCGGGCCGTGGTAAAACGCATACCCCCGCCAAAGGGCGACATCAACGCCCCGTTGCAGGCTATGATTTTCGATTCGGTGTTTAACTCCTTTCGGGGCATAGAGGTGTATTTCAGGGTATTTAACGGAACCATTAAAAAGGGCGACCGGGTAAAATTTGTCAGTACAGGAAAGGAATATATAGCCGATGAAATAGGGGTGCTTAAGCTTACCAAACAGCCCCGTAATGAAATCAGCGCGGGCAACGTGGGTTACCTTATTTCCGGAATAAAAGAGGCACGCGAAGTAAAAGTGGGCGATACCATTACCCATGTACACCAGCCCGGTGAAGCCATAAAAGGTTTTGAAAATGTAAAACCCATGGTGTTTGCGGGCATTTATCCGGTAGATACTTCTGAGTTTGAAGAACTACGCGCCTCCATGGAAAAACTTCAGCTTAACGATGCCGCCCTGGTTTGGGAACCGGAAACTTCGGCTGCACTGGGCTTTGGTTTTCGCTGCGGCTTTCTGGGTATGCTGCATATGGAGATTGTGCAGGAACGGCTGGAGCGCGAATTCGGCATGACGGTTATTACTACCGTGCCCTCCGTTCAGTTTCGTGCCATTAAAACCGACGGAACCATTCTGGAAATAAGTGCCCCCTCCGAAATGCCCGAACCCAACACCATTGACCATGTAGAAGAGCCCTATATCCAGGCTCAGATTATTACCAAGGCCGAATTTATTGGGCCTATTATCAAACTATGCATGGATAAAAGGGGCGTAATTAAAAATCAAACCTACCTCACCACCGACCGCGTGGAAATGGTTTTTGAAATGCCCCTGGCTGAAATTGTATTCGATTTCTTCGATAAACTCAAAACCATATCCAAAGGCTATGCTTCGCTCGATTATCATCTGATAGGCTACCGCGAATCGGACATGGTGAAACTGGATATCCAGCTAAATGGCGATAAGGTAGATGCCCTCTCGGCCATTGTACACCGCAGCAAAGCCTACGAATGGGGCAAAAAACTTTGTGAAAAATTAAAAGAACTGCTGCCGCGCCAAATGTTTGAAATTGCTATTCAGGCGGCTATCGGACAAAAAATCATTGCCCGCGAAACGGTTAAGGCCCTGCGCAAAAACGTGCTGGCCAAGTGCTACGGAGGAGACATTACCCGCAAGCGCAAGCTGCTGGAAAAGCAGAAAAAAGGAAAAAAACGCATGCGCCAGGTGGGCAACGTAGAAATTCCGCAGGAAGCTTTTATGGCTGTTTTGAAAATTGACTGATAAAACCCCGGTGCCTATGCACGATGTACGTACCACCTATACCCTGATAGACGGCCGCAAGGTGGCTGCAGAAATCAAAAGCGAAATTGCTGCACAGGTGCGGGCGCGTAAAGAAGCCGGAAAAAAAATTCCCCACCTGGCCATAATACTTGTGGGCGATGACGGGGCCAGTCAAACGTATGTTGACCACAAAGTGAAAGCCTGCAAAGAAGTGGGTTTCCATTATACGCTCATGCGTTTTGCCGATACCATATCCGAAGAGCGCCTGCTCAAACACATCGACCAGGTAAATACCGACCCCGACGTTGACGGCTTTATCGTTCAACTGCCGCTGCCGCCTCATATCTCAGTTGAAGTCATCACCGAACACATACGGCCAGAAAAAGATGTGGATGGATTTACCAACCGCAATTTCGGCAGCATTGTGTCGAAAAACCCGCTATTGCTGCCGGCCACACCAAACGGCATTATTGAACTGCTGAGGCGCTATCAGATCCACACCCAGGGCAAACACTGTGTGGTGGTAGGCGCCAGCAGGCTGGTGGGAGCACCGCTAAGCATGATGCTGGCCGAGCAGGGCAGGGCCACGGTTACCGTTTGCCACAAGTACACGCAAAACCTGGCGCATCATACCCGCCAGGCCGATATTCTGGTGGTTGCCGTTGGAAAACCGGGGCTTATTACAGGCGATATGGTAAAAGAAGGGGCTATTGTAATTGATGTAGGCACCACACGGGTAGAAGGCCCGCAATACAAAAACGGTTACACCCTGAAGGGCGATGTTGACTTTGCCAGCGTAGCCCCGCGTTGTGCTTATATAACCCCCGTTCCGGGCGGGGTAGGGCCCATGACCATTGCGGCCCTGCTGCTCAACACCCTTCGGGCCACCGAACTTCGCCATGCCTGATAAAGCACTGAACGTACAGTCTGTTGATGCCCTGCCCCTCATGGAAGATTTTTACACCATTCAGGGTGAAGGTGCTTTTCAGGGGTGTGCCGCTTATTTTATACGCCTGGGCGGCTGCGATGTGGGTTGTGTGTGGTGCGATGTAAAAGAGTCGTGGGATGCCTCGCGCCATCCGCTGGTTAGCGTGGCAACCATGGCCGCAAGGGCGCAGGCCAGCGGTGCGCCCATTGCCGTGGTAACCGGCGGAGAGCCGGCCATGCATAATCTGCAAAACCTTACCGCGGCCCTCCGGCAGGGCGGCCTGCGAACCCACATCGAAACCTCGGGGGCCTGGCCTCTTACCGGCCTGTGGGACTGGGTGTGCCTTTCTCCGAAAAAATTCAAAAAGCCGGTAGATGAAATTTTTCTGCAAGCCAATGAGCTGAAAATTATTGTTTACAATAAGAGCGATTTTGCCTGGGCCGAAGAACACGCCCGCCGGGTAAAGCCGGACTGCAGGTTGTACCTCCAGCCCGAATGGTCGCGCGAAAAAACCGTACTACCTGTTATTATACAGTATGTCAAGCAACATCCGCAATGGCGCATCTCGCTGCAAATACACAAGTACATGAACATACCGTAGCCTTGCCCGTTTTGGAGTGGACTGCGTTTGCCGACCAGATAAACAAATGGGCGGCAACCCGAACGCCCTTCTTTTTTATGGTAGATTTTGAAATGCAAAAGCCATGGGCCGTTGAACTTCGCAAACTATATGCAAACAATCCACTGGTGTGGTTCCAGTTCCCGGAAGTAAGCAATCTGCTACCTCACCTTTCTGTTACGCCTGTTCTGCCTGTGTTTAACAAATATCCTGTTAGTTATCCGCAGTACCTTCTTCGTTTTGAAAAGGTAATGCATCATCTTAAAGCCGGAAACTCCTATCTGGTAAATTTAACCTGCAATACCCGGGTGGAAACAGATGTCAATTGGTTTAATTTGTTTTTGGCCTGCCGGGCAAGGTATAAAGTTTATATACCCGGTAAGTTGATGTGCTTTTCACCGGAAACGTTTATCACCATACAACAAGATATGATTTCCACCTGCCCGATGAAAGGCACCATTGATGCGGCTATTCCCCGGGCAGCGCAAATCATCTTAAACGATGAAAAGGAAACGGCCGAACATGTTACCATTGTGGATTTGCTAAGAAACGACCTGAGCCGGGTAGCCTCGAAAGTAACTGTTGAGCAGTTCAGGTACCTTACCGAAATCCATGCCGGGAATAAGCGCCTGTTGCAGGTAAGCTCGCGGAGAACCGGAGGCCTGTCGGCCGATTTGCGGCAACTGCCGGGAGAAATATTTACGGCCATGCTGCCTGCCGGATCGGTTAGCGGTGCCCCGAAACCCAAAACGTGCTGCATTATACGCGAAGCCGAGAACGAAGACCGGGGTTATTTTACCGGCATATGCGGAATCTTTAACGGCCGCAACCTGGATAGTGCCGTGATGATCCGGTACCTTGAATTCACGCCAAACGGCATTTATTACCGAAGCGGAGGTGGTATAACGGCACTGAGCGAACCGCAAACCGAGTACCGTGAAATGATAGATAAGGTTTATGTACCGGTTAATTGAAAGCATACGCCTGGAAAATGGTACCTTTTGCCGGCTTTCGTACCACCAGCAACGGATGGACAACTCGGTGCTGATGCTAACCGGAAAACAAAATACCATTCAGCTTACCGCTGAGCTGCATGAACAACCCTACCCCATAACCGGACTATACAAATGCCGGATTGTGTATACCGCAAGCGGCATTGTACACAAAGAGTTTATCCCTTATACGCCGCTTCCGCCTGCTGCACTTTACGTAGTGCAGGATAACACCATTAACTACAACCATAAATTTGAAGACCGGAGGGCGCTGGAAAAATATGCTCTCCCAAACAATGGCACCGATGTGCTTATTGTAAACAACGGCCTGGTAACCGACACCGCGTATTGCAACGTAGTATTTTTTGATGGCAGCCGTTGGTTAACTCCTGCCCGACCTTTGCTGAAAGGCACCATGCGGCAGGCGCTGCTGGAAGCGGGGCAAATTCATGAAGAAGAGATACGCGGGCGTCATATCCGGCATTTCAAAGCAGTTAAGCGCATCAATGCCTTGCTGCAGTTTGATGAAAAGCCCTTTTCCACATCGCAAATCATTTGGTAGCTTGCAGCATGCCGGTGATAAAAAAATGGTGGTGGCTGGTGCTTTTGGCGGCCGGATCACTTAGCGCACAGCCAGCTTTGAGCACAAAGTCGAAAAAGGCCATTGCGCTTTACACCGAAGCCGATAACTATCGGGTGCGCGGACAATATGCCGAAGCGCTTAATTTGTTGCAACAGGCCGTTGCCCGCGATAAAAATTTTGCCGAAGCACATTACCGCATGGGCCTGGTGTATGCCGCCATGAAAAACTATCAACTGGCCATTGCGTCATTTGAACAGGCGCTGCAACTCACGGCCGATCCTCGTAAAAAAAAAGAAATATGGTACAGCCTGGGCGAGGCCTGCCTGTTAACGGGCCGGTATACGGAGGCACAAACGGCACTGCAGCAGTTTATCCGGCACGAAACACAAAACCAGCAGCGCCTGCAGCAGGCATCGCGATGGTTGAACAGCGCAGAGTACGCCCTGGCTCATGCTGCCGGGCAATCAGACTTTGCCATACGCGTGCTGGGTGATACCGTAAACCGGTTTGCTACCCAGTACTTCCCGGTGCTCACGGCCGATGAGCAACAGCTTATTTTTACCCGCAGGCTGGGTCTGGGTGCCGAACACGATGAGGACCTGGTAGTTTGCCTGAAAAACCAGGCCGGCGGGTGGTCGTCTCCCCAATCGCTTTCCAAGAACATCAATTCCAGCCTGAACGAAGGCACCTGCACCATATCGGCCGATGGTCGCCGGCTTATTTTTACTTCATGCGTATGCCGGCAGAGCTACGGCAGCTGCGATTTGTATGAAAGCGTAAAAACAGGCGAGGAGTGGAGCGTTCCACGCAACCTCGGGCCTCAGGTTAACTCGTCCGACTGGGAGTCGCAGCCCTCCCTCTCGGCCGATGGACGAACCCTGTATTTCGTGTCGGACAGAAGGGGAGGGCTGGGCAGGCGCGATATATGGGTGGCCGAACTGGATGATAACGGCAATTGGACCCGCGCCCGCAACCTGGGAGGGCCCGTAAACACCCCGGCCGATGAAATATCACCGTTTATCCATGTAAATGGCCGAACCTTGTACTTTGCCTCGACCGGCCATGTGGGCTTTGGAGGTTTCGACATTTTTTTTGCAGAAAAGACAAACGGGGGGTGGTCGGAGCCGGTAAACCTGGGCGGGCCGTTGAACAACCACGAAGACCAGTTCTCCTTATATATTACACCCGATGGCAGGCAAGGATACTATTCGCATGAAGAAATAACGCCCCAGGGAGCGCGCGGCCGCCTCTACACTTTTCAGGTGCCGGCCGACAAACAAATTCGGTATGTAAGCAACTATGTATATGGAACGGTTACGGACAATGAAACCGGCAAGCCGCTCAGCGCACGGGTAGAATTGTTTGATCTGGAACAGAATAAAAGAGTAGCGGTTGTAGAATCCGACTCCGTTAACGGAAAATATCTGATGGTGCTGACGCGAGGTGCGGAGTATGCCCTGTACGTAAGCCGCCCGGCGTACATATTTCAGAGCCTGCACTTTAACTACGTCCTCTCCGACACATTGCAAAGCGAAGGAGTAGAGCAAAATATTAAACTATCGCCTGTAAAATCCGGGGCTGTGGCAGTGTTGAAAAATATTTTTTTCGATACCGACAGCTATGAACTGAAGGAAAAATCAATAACCGAATTGCAGAGAATTATCCGTTTTTTACAGGAAAATAACCATATCCGCATTGAAATCTGCGGGCATACCGATAATATAGGCTCAGCTGAATACAACCGGAAATTGTCTGAGCAACGAGCGCGTGCAGTATATAACTATCTAATTTCCAAAGGTATATCGGCCCATAGGCTGCAGGCCCGCGGATATGGCCACACGCAGCCGGTGGCCTCGAACCAAACCGATGAAGGCCGACAGTTAAACCGCAGGATTGAGTTTCGGGTTTTGGAATAATGCAGAGTAAAATTTTGAGTTAACAAAATCAAAATTTTATTTGATTTTTATTAACAAAAATATAAATTGCGCCAAAGTAAATTTAAAACCAATGAGAAAAATTTTACTGTTTTTCTATTTCGTGCTGTTTTCTGTGTCTGCTTTATGGGCACAGGAAAGGGTGGTTAGAGGTAAGGTTACAACAGCAGAGGATGGCACCCCCTTACCTGGTGTGAATGTGTTAGTGAAGGGCACTATGATTGGGACATCGACAGACGCAGACGGAAATTATTCAATTTCTGTTCCGGCGTCCGGAAATGTTTTGGTTTTTTCCTTCATCGGGTTAAAAGAGCAGGAAGTTGAAATTGGAAACAGGTCTGTAGTAGATGTTCAAATGCAGACTGATGTTACCCAGTTGGCTGAAATAGTTGTTACTGGTTATGGAACTACTTTAAAGAAGGAATTCTCCGGTGCAGCATCCAATATTTCCTCTGAAAACATTTCAAGACTTCCTACTCTTTCGGTGAATCAGGTATTGCAAGGCCAAGCTTCCGGGGTGATGGTGACAAGCAACTCGGGTACTCCTGGCGGGGGTATTTCTGTTCGTGTACGTGGGCAAGCTTCTATTAATGGTAGCAGTGATCCTTTATATGTCATTGATGGCGTGCCTGTTGTTGCCGGCAATATTTCGCAGGATGGTTTCGGAGGACAGGTACAAAATGCATTGGCCGGGCTAAATCCTCAAGATATTGAGCGGATTGAAGTTTTGAAAGATGCTTCTACAACAGCCATCTATGGCACCCGGGCTGCAAATGGTGTTGTGCTGATAACTACAAAGCGAGGAAAAGCAGGAAAGTCAACATTTAATATCAATGCTTGGACCGGTATAGCAGAAGCTACTAACACCGTAGAAAAGGTTAATGCAAGGGAATGGGTAGATATTAAGAATGAAGCTCGAGTTAATGCTGGATTATCTCCCTTACCGGATGATGCTTATTTCGGATGGGATGGCGTTACGGATACTGACTGGATAAAAGAAGTGTTCAGAAAAGCCAGAGTTTCTGAGTATTCTCTAAACGCTCAGGGAGGAGATGAACGCACCCGATATTTTTTTAGTGGAAGTTATCGCAATGAAGAAGGAACTATGATTGGTTCAGCTTATAGGCGAGGAACGATGCGTCTTAACTTAGATCATAAAGCATCGGAGATATTTAACTTTGGTACAAGTTTGTTTTTTGCATCTGATTTAAATCAGCGAATTCAAAACGACAACAATATTTACGGTATCTATTCGGCTGCTGTACTTACTCCTCCACTAAGAAGAATCAGGGATGAAAATGGAAACTACGTGGATGCTTTGCCTACTTTTAATACCAACCCAGTGCGTGATGCTTTGTTACCTCGCTTCGATAATAAAACAAACAAGTTTATCGGTAACTTATTTACTGACTTTAAAATCTTAGACGGTTTGAACTTTCGAACGGATTTTTCCTACGACTGGAATACCATAACCGAAGATCACTATATGCCTGCTAGTACAGCGATCGGTCGACCTGTAGGTGATGGTAATTATAACTATCGCCAAGTGGGAACTTATGTTATTGAGCCTACTCTTCGTTTTACCAAAAACTTAGGCGGTAAGCATAGTATAAATGCAGTTTTTGGGGGGACCTTACAAGACAGAAGGTCAATTAACAGCATTGTAAGGGGTAATGGATTTGCTAAAGAATCTTTAACCTACCTTACTTCAGCTGCAACAATTTATGATGGGACCTCCAATAGAGTGGAATATAGCTTGAACTCACTCTTTGGTCGAATAAATTACGCATTTAAAGAGAAGTATCTAGCTTCTGTTTCTGTAAGGCGGGATGGTACATCACGATTTGGCGAGAATTTTAGGTACGGGACTTTTTACGCTGTTTCTGCCGGCTGGAATTTCTCGGATGAAGCCTTTATGGAGAATATAAGTTGGTTAACATTAGGAAAGCTCAGGGCTTCGTATGGAACGACCGGAAATGATGGTATTGGTGACTTTACTTTTGTAGGCGCTTGGTCTGGCGGAGGTAATTACCTTGATCAACCTGCATTTGTACCTATTCAAATTGAAAACAAGGACTTAAGGTGGGAAAATACAAGTACTTTAGACGTGGGTTTAGAGTTGTCGTTGTTCAACCGACTTGATTTAAATGTTGGATATTTTAAACGAAATACAAAAGACTTGCTCTTTTTTGCTCCGCTGCCTCAAAGTACTGGCTTTAATGGAGTTTGGGATAATATAGGTGAAATTGAAAACAAAGGAATTGAAATAGATTTCAGTGCCAATATCCTTAGAACTTCTTGGGGGCTTAACTGGAGGTTCTTTGGTAATATTTCTTTCCTTCGTAATAAGGTTGTTTCACTGGTTGATGCAAATTTTGTAAGGTCCGGATTTGCCAGCATCTTTCAGGTTGGAAAGCCCTTGAACACATTTTGGGGATTAAAGTTTTTAGGAGTTGATCCCGCTACGGGTGAATCTATTTTTCAGGACACCAATAATGACGGGATAGTAGATTTAAACGATGAAACAGTTATTGGTGACCATCAGCCAGATTATCTGGGAGGCTTTACAAATAGCTTTAGCTTTAAAGGATTTACATTGGATATTTTCTTCCAGTTTGTTCAAGGCGTGGACATCTATAACAATACCTTACAATTTACAACTAATCCCGCGGCAAACTGGGGTATGTCGGTTGAAATGCGTAGAAGATGGAGACAACCTGGAGACATTACAGATATACCCAAGCCCCTGCCCGTAGCGGGCTTGAATGGTGCTGATAATAGCCGCTTTATCTCAGACGGGAGTTATTTAAGGTTAAAGAATATTTTGCTTGCGTATGACTTGCCTGTTAGCTTGGTTTCAAAAGCTAAGCTAAGAAGCGCAAGGATTTACTTAGGCGGTATGAACCTGCTCACTTTTACACGATATAACGGGGCAGATCCCGAAGTTAGTGTATTTGCCAACACTAATACAGCTCAGGGAACGGACTTCCTTACCTATCCGCAGAGCAAGTTGTACCAAGTAGGTATTAATATAGGGTTTTAAAAATTTTAATTATCATGAAACATCTTAATAAAATTTTAATAATCGGCTTTTTGATCGTCTTTGGCGGTTGCGATGATTTCTTGGATAAAGAGCCATTCGATATCATCACCGATGATATCGTTATTACTTCCATTGAAGATGCAGAAGCAGCGCTTTTGGGCGTTTACGATGCCTTGCAAAGTGGTGACATGTACGGTAATCAAGCCATTGGAACACCTGGGGTTTTGAGTGATGAACTTATCCATAGCGGATCGTTCCCTACCGTTGCAGAGTTTGATAATAACTCTGTGTTGGCAAGTAATGTGACTTTACAAAATTTATGGGCAGCATATTATCGGGGTTTGTATCGGGCAAATGTTATTTTAGAGCGAGTACCCCCACTTAGTGCATCTGATGCACAGAAAAACAAGATTATAGGAGAGGCTCTGTTTTTACGTGCGCTTTTTCACTTCGATTTGGTTAAATTGTTCGGGGGAATTCCTTATGCCACTACTACTGACCTTAACGTCTTAAGGTCATTGGATAGAACCCCTGTTGATGATGTCTATTCGAATATAATAACCGACTTAAATCAGGCTATTAGCCTGCTTAGTGGTGTAAGCCATGGTAATAATAAGCGGGCCAATGATTGGGTGGCTAAAGCCTTGTTGGCACGCGTTCATCTGTATGCAGGCAACCTCAGCCAAGCTGGAACTTTAGCCAACGATGTGATTGAAAACGGTCCCTACACACTTGAAACTAATTACAGTGATGCATTCGTTGGTAATTCGGAAGAGGTAATTTTTGAAGTGTTCTTTAGCGTACAGGATCAGAATCAAATGGCTTTTTGGTTTCGTGAAGATGGGAGGTGGGAGTACGCACCCAGCCCTGAATTGATAGCAGCTTTTGAACCAGGGGATGTTCGGGCGGGTATGATTCAACCCCGGAGCGGTGGAGGCTTTCAGGCGGCCAAATACACTGATCGCGCAACAGGTACCGACCCTACTCCTATCCTGAGGCTTGCCGAAATGTATTTGATTAGGGCTGAGGCCAATATCGGTAATTCTCAGGCAGTTGATGACGTTAATACTATTCGAAACCGCGCAGGATTGGCAGATGTAAGTACTGTTGACATCAACACTATCCTTCAGGAGCGTTTTGTTGAGTTTTGCTTTGAAGGACATCGCTGGTATGATTTAATTCGCACCGGACAGGCTGATGCGGTAATGTCGGTAATCAACCCAAATAACTGGCAACCTACTGATAAGCTTATGCCAATTCCGCAACGGGAAATCCAGCAAAACCCTACTTTATCGGGTAAGCAGAATCCTGGTTATTAATTAAACTAAAATTATGCGTGTTATGAAAAGCATTTTTAGAAAGTTCTCTTTACTTCTGTTAACGGTAATGTTTACTACGGCTTGTGAAGAGCAGTTCACTTTGTTTGAAGGACCCTACCACGTGCGGTTTTCTGGTTCATCTGCTTCAGTGTCAGAGAATTCCACAACACCAACAAACATACAAGTACATTTTGCCGGCCCCGTCACATCTGAAGATATTCAGGTAGAGCTTACTATAAGTGGGGGAGTGCAAGATGAAGATTTCGAGTTATCAGTAGGAAGTAACACCATTACTATTCCTGCAGGCGAGTTTTTCGCCTCGTTTACTGTTTTGCCTATAGACAATGTAGTAGCGGATGGTAACAAAACCATTATTTTTGAAATAACCTCAGTATCAGGAGGGTATCAGCCTGGTTTAGGTTTAGTGGGTAAAAAGTTTACATATACCATCGTGGATAATGACTGCCCGTTTGAGGTTTCTAACTTTACAGGTACCTACAATTGTGATGAACCTGACTATGGTGTTTATGAAGTTACTCTTTCTCCAGGGAGTTTACCCAACTCTGTTAAAATTAATAATTTTTGGGATTATGGGCTTACTATTTATGTAGTCTTCGATCCTGGTTCCAACGTTGTTGAAGTACCAGATCAGCCCACAGGTATTTCTTCAAGTGGTAGCCCGCTTCATGTCGTGGGTACCGGCACCTATGCAGCATGCGAAGGAACTTTCAGTTATAATTACAGAATTTATCGCTTAAGCGATGGTTACGTCTTTGACGAAAATACCCATACGTACACTAAAAATTAGCATTGTTCTGCCAAAAAATTGTACAAGAGCATTTAGTCTTAATTTTAAATGCTCTTGTATTTTTTATGGACATTAGTTCTATGTTGAGATATCTTATATTAGTTTGCGCATTAATCATATATGCAAAACTTTGGGGGCAAAACATTTACCATAAAGGAGGTGATGATATTTTTTATTTAAATACATTAGATGAGTCTGACAGGCGCAATACTCTTAAAAGAGGGAGTTATGTTGGCCCTCACGTATTAGGTGATTCGATCACGCGCTTAATGAATGAGTTCGAATCCGAATTTGTATTCTACAGAAATACTGGTGGAGCTTATCCGGTTGAGGAAAAAATGGTTATTAAAAGACCTATTTATAAAGGGGTTCATGATTTTGAAAAGTATTTAAGAGAGTTATTAAAAAATAAGTCTGTGAATGAAGCAGATGCTGCTGTAAGGCTTACCCGGATACTTAAAGTAAGTATTAAACTAGTAGATTACAATACACAAGAATTAGAGAAAATTCTTAAAAAAACGAAGGATCCGTTGTTTTTCGAACAATGTATACTGAAAATTCGTTTTCGGTAGATTTTCTATAAGCTCGTAAAGGAGAAGGAATCGGATGAAGGTGAAGTTTATCTTACTTTTAAATCTCACAGTTTCGTGTATTCCATTGTTTGCACAACTGGAAATCAGGCAGGGTCAGGCTATAATCTGTCCAAGTGGCGAATTTAGTGATAATAATGTAATAGCACGTAATAGAGTTTTATTTTCTGCTCATTCTGCTGGATTCAGAAAAAGCGATGTAGAATCTAAGTTTGATGTAAAATTTACAGGTTTTACCCCTGAAGCGCAGGCAGCCTTTCAATATGCCGTTGATATATGGTCGTCCGTCATAAAAACAGATGTAAAAATTCGCGTATTTGCCAATTGGGCCTTTTTAGATAATATCAATACCTTGGCTTTCGTAACACCCACCGAAGTAAAAAACTTCGAAGGGGCAACTCAACCAGATATCTGGTATCCTATAGCACTTGCAGAGAAATTGGCTGGTAAGGATTTAAATCCTGTTACACAGGCTGATATTATTGCTACGTTTAACAGCAGAAGGGAAGACTGGTATTTTGGTATTGACGGTAACTGTCCACCAGATAAATTTGATTTGGTATCGGTAGTGCTTCATGAATTAGGTCATGGATTGGGTTTCTCCGGAACCTTTAGGGTAAGCAATTCTATAGGTTTTTTCGGATTATCAGACGGAAGACCAAAAATTTATGATACCTATCTTCAAAATGGATTAGGCGAGCTTCTCACGTTTTATCCATCCGGAACATTAGCCTTAGCCAATCAAATTACAAGTAACAGCGTAACTTTCAGAAGCCCGATAGCGCGTATTATGTCTGAATCGGTTTCGAATCCTCGCATTTTCGCTCCTAGCCCTTATCAGCCTGGGTCGAGTATTTCCCATGTTGATGAAACAACTTATGAAAATACCGCAGATGCCTTGATGACACCCTATGCTGAACGAGGCAAAGTAACTCATGGCGCTGGCCCCATCACCAAAGGAATACTTTATGAAATGGGTTGGTTTAATACCAAAATTGAACATACACCGTTAGGTGATCAAGAAAATTTGTTAGGTAAAAAGTTTTTAATCAAAGTTATAAGCGACACCGCCTTTCAAAATTTAAGTGTTAAATTTCATTATTCCTATAATGGATTTCAGTCTGAAAACGAAGTGGTCATGACTTCATTAGGCGATAACTGGTTTGAGGCTGAGATTGCCTCTCCTCTAACTGAAACAACTATTAGTTATTATTTTGACTTATTAGATGTTTTTAACAGAAATTTCCGTGCCCCACTAAGGCAAGCCGAATACTTTAGTTTTTTTCATGGCGTTGATACAAAGAAGCCGCTTATTTCTCATAATCCGATAACAGAAATAATACAGTTTGAACCCACATTGGTCATTTCGGCAACAATTAAGGATAATATCGGATTAGAAAGTGTTATTCTTCGTTACAGGTTAAACGAAGACCCTTTTTACGAAGTAGGTATGCACCTGGTTAATAATGATACGTATGCCTACCAATTGAATCTTACCTCGATGGGCTTGCAGCCAGGTGATAAAATTGAATACCAGATTATCGCTACCGATTCTTCATCGCAAAACAACATGGCTGTCTTTCCCGAATCGGGGTGGATTAAGGTGGATGTAAAAAAATTTGAGGTAAGGCAAACCTATTCCAATAATTTCGATAACCTCACCAATGATTTTTATGGTGACTTCACCATAACAGCTCCGACAGGATTTGTTAACCGAGCAATACATAGTCCACATCCTTACTCTAATGACACTTCGGGTACAGGTCTTAACCTGGTTTATTTTTTGCTTTACCCCATAAAAGTTCAAGAAGAGAATGCTACCCTGCAGTTCGATGAAGTAGTTTTAGTAGAGCCGGGTATGGATACTGATTATAATAGCCCACTTTTTGGTGATTATGTAATTGTAGAAGCTTCGAATGATATGCAAAACTGGTTTCCGCTTACCCCGGGTTACGATTCAAGAAAACACATTGAATGGTTGAACTACTACAACAGCAACATTCAAAATGGTGATTCGAAAGCCGTGGGTACACTTAATTATTTTAAGAGGAATACTATTGATATGCTGCAAACCTTAGAACCAGGTGATACAGTCTATATACGCTTTAGGCTGTATTCAAATAATGAAAAAACCGGATGGGGCTGGGCAATAGATAACCTTCGTATTCAGGATCAAATTACTCAAGTTAACCATGCAGAAAACAGCCTGTCAGCAGGTGCCTACCCAAACCCCTTTATAAATTTTTTACATATCTTCAACCCAGAACCGGATGCTACCCCATTTAAGATTTATAATTTCTTAGGTCAAAGCATTTTCTTTGGCATTCTACAGGACAAGCTGTCCATCATTGATCTAGGCTTTTTGGCACCGGGTCCGTACCTTCTGGAAATTCAAGGGCGCAGTGGAAGCAGCCAGCGCTTGATTATCAAAAGATAAATGAGTTTAGAAGTTATAAAATATTATTTGCCTTATCTTATTTCAATTCATTTCTCTAGCAAAGGATAAAGAATTCCAGCGACCAGATTAAAATCCTCAAAATCAGATATTTAGGCTATGTTTCTTAGGTTATAAATCCGCTAAATATCTTAGAAAATCAAAACCAAATAAAATTTTTTAAAAAAATCTAAGCTGAAAATTCTGTTTGTATTTCTGAATAATTATTAATTTGCTTGCTCTAAAACGATTGTTTAACCTAAATCTAACCTATGAAGAAGTTTTTACTAACAGGCTTCGCGTTGGCACTTGTGTTCACCCTGTGGGCACAGGAGCGAACGGTAACGGGCCGGGTAACCTCTACGGAAGATGGTTCCCCCTTGCCCGGCGTGAACGTGCTGGTAAAAGGTACCACCACCGGTACGGTTACCGACGCTGACGGCCGGTACTCCATCAGCGTACCATCGCCTAATGCCCAGCTGGTGTTTAGCTTTATCGGGCTGCAAACCCAGGAAATTACCGTAGGCGAGCGTACGGTTGTGGATGTGTCGCTGGCTCTGGATGTAACCCAGCTTTCCGAGGTGGTAGTAACCTCGCAGGGCATTGCCCGCGAAAAGAAGGCTCTGGGATATGCGGTAACCTCAGTAGGCTCCGACCAGATAGCCGCACGCCCGATAGGCGATATTTCGCGTGTATTGCAGGGCAAAATTCCGGGTGTGGTAATTAACCCGGTTGGTGGAACCACAGGTACCGGCGCCCAGATTAACATACGTGGTTTCTCTACCATTACCGGAAGCACCCAACCCCTGTGGGTGGTAGACGGCGTTCCTTTCAATTCCTCTACCAACGACCAGTCGGGCTTCACCACAGGTGGTACGGCAACGGCTGTGAGCCGCTTTCAGGACTTAGATCCCAATAATATAGAGAGTATTAGTGTGCTTAAGGGTCTTGCAGCCACCACTTTGTATGGTTACCAAGGTCGTAACGGCGTTATTTTGGTGACTACCAAAGCAGGCAGTAAGAAACGCAGTGCAACGCAGGTAACCTTCCAGCAGACCTTAGCTCGTAATGAAATCGCGTCTATACCTGATTTTCAGAATGATTACGGCAATGGATTCCAGCAACTATATGGAAACTTTTTCAGCAACTGGGGGGCACATTTTGACGAATTCGACTCCATCGGGCACCCATATCAGTTTTTAAGCGATCCTACACTCCGACTTCCTTTTGCCAGCCAGACATACTGGAAGCGTATTCCTTGGGCACCGGCCCCTCCGGTAACGAATTTCTTCCGTAAGGGGATGGTATCCAATACTGCTGTTTCCATATCCGGCGGCTCGGAAAAAGTAAACGTGAATGCTGCCGTTGGTTATACTTCGGAAGAGGGTTATGCTCCGGGCAACGATCTGAAGCGCATAAACATTCAGGTGGGTTTTAACGCTGCCATTACCAGTAAATTATCGGCCAATAGCAGTTTCATGTACACCAACACCGATTTTCAAACTCCTCCGATAAACGGAGCTACTGGTGGCGGTTCAGCGTTTGGTAGAGTGCCTTCTTTGTACGCCAACTTTCTATACACACCCAGAAACCTGGATATTAATAATACGGAACTCTTCCCCTTCGAAACACCTGTTGAAAAGAAAGCGGTATGGTACAGGGGTCCCAATGATATCCCCAATGCCCGTTGGATTGCCAAATACCATCGCGAAGTGGATATTACCGACCGGTTTTTCAATAGTACCTCGCTGACTTACGACTTCAACGATAACATGTCGTTGCAATACCGGGTGGGGCTGGATACCTACACCCAAAATCAGGAGCGGCAATTCAATAGGGGAATTGGACCGACCTATGTGGTAATTAACAATGGCGTTTATCAAACCCAGAGTATTTTAAATACCATATGGAACCACGACCTGATTTTTACCTACCAAAAAGACCTGACCGGCGACATTAACCTCAAAGCTCTTGCAGGGTTCAATTCGCGGTATGACCTGTTTAAGCGCGATGGCTTGTATTCGGAAAATCAGATTGTATTCGGCCTCTTCCGCCACAGCAATTTTACCACCCAGGCTAATAATAGTGTAGCATTTGGCGGCAGGTTATTCCAGTTTACCCAGGAAAGCCAGATTTATGGGGCATACAGCGAACTGGTGTTTGGTTATAAGGACTTTGCCTTCATTAACCTGGCCGGTCGGAATGATTGGGTGTCGATGCTGGAAAGGGAAAATCAATCCAATTTTTATCCCAGCGTAAGTGCCTCGTTCGTTCCTACCGATGCCTTCAGCGGTCTTAAATCCGGTTTACTGAACTATCTGAAAGTTCGGGCTGGCTATGGATCTTCTGCCAACTATCCGGCTCCTTATAGTACACGCACTATCATAGCAACTGATTCCCGTTCCTTTGTTGATGCCGGTGGCAATGTTATCTCCACTCATTCAATCAGTAATACCTTAGGCAACCTCACGCTTGCTGCAGAGTTATACGGCGAACTGGAGGCCGGCATTGAAGCCCGTTTACTGAACGAACGGATAAACATCGACTTTACCGTGTTCGATAGGCAGACCCGCAAGGGATTGGTTAATGCCCCCATTGACCCCGCAACGGGTTATACCTCTACCGCGCTAAATCAGGGTAAAATAAGTAACAAGGGTATTGAAGTCATTGTTAACGCTACGCCACTGAAGGCGCAGAATCCCGGAGGTTTTCAATGGGATATAACCTGGAATTTTACTTTGGTACGACCTAAGGTAGTTTCGCTAGGTACGGGAGTGGATGAAATTGTATTGTCAGGTTTTACTGATATTGGCAATTTTGCTGTTCCCGGTCGGCCGATGAACATAATAAAAGGAACGGCCATACTACGTGCGCCGAACGGCGAGCGAATTGTAGGTACTGATGGTCTGCATGTAATTGATCCTATTATTCGTGAGCTAGGCGACCCCAACGCGCGCTACTTTACTACACTTATCAATACTTTCTCTTTTAAAGGAATTTCGGTAAGTGCTCAGTTCGACTACCGCCATGGTGGCAAAATGGTAGCATGGACCCCTGCCGGTTTGCTGGCTCGGGGCGTGCTGGCCGGCCGCAGCAGTTTTGACCGCGACCAAATATTCTTATTACCCGGAGTACGGCAAGCCGGAACGGATACTGATGGGAATCCAATTTATATCCCTAACGATATACCTATTACAGCTGCCGATTATGGATTTTATTCTCAGTTCTTTGGCCGGAATGATAACAGCGTGTTCGACGTGACAACCATTCGCTTGCGCGAGGTAAATATTAGCTATACCTTGCCTAAATCGTTGTTAAGCAAAACCCCGGTTAAGTCGGCTTCTATAATCTTTACCGGTAACAACCTCTGGTTTAATGCCGTAAACGTGCCGAAGTACGTCAACTTCGATCCCGAAGTTTCGAGTCTCGGGGTAAACGGAGGTATCGGTTTCGATTACCTGACGGGCCCCAGCATGAGGCGTTATGGTGCCGTTCTTCGGGTAACTTTTTAAAACCTAAACATTTTGAATCATGAAGTATTTCAGGCTTACTATATTATCGCTTGCCTTTTTGGTAGGTGCTTCCTGTACGCTCGACCTGCGGGATAATCCCAATGCGGTTCTACCTGGGCAGGAATTGCCCAGCCTGGTGCTGAATACACTTCAGCTTAACCTGGCGGGAATGTTTAATGCAGCAAGCACCATTGGTATGCAGCAAACAAGGTTGCAAAACGGAGCGGGAACCGAATATGTCAACTCTGTAAGGCCCGAAACCTTTAATGGAATCTGGTCAACGGCTTATGCAGGCATTCTGGTTGAAGCCAATGCACTTATTGGTACGGCCGAGGCCTCGGGTTTTGCCCGTCACGCCGGTATTGCCAAAATCATATCGGCTTACACCCTTACCCTGCTGGTTGATTTCTTTGGCGATGTGCCGTTCTCTGAAGCCTTCCAGGGTTCTGGTAACTTTAATCCTCGCCTGGATGATGCTGCGGATGTGTATGCAGAGGCTGTACGTTTGCTGAATGAGGCTAAGGCTGACCTAACTACCCCCCTTACTTCTGCCGGAGGATATCAAAATCCTGTAGCTCCCGCTTTAACCGATATGTATTACGGAGCTACAGCTCCTACCAGCAGCTACGCCAACTGGGTGCGTTTGGCTAACACGTTATTACTTAAAATTTACTTAAATACCGGTGATGTGGATTATATAAACGCAACTATTGCCGACGCAGGGGGGTTAATAACGGCTCAGAATCAAAACTTTGTTTTCCGGTATAGCACCAATGCATCGGCTCCGGACTCCCGACATCCGCGGTTTGTAGCCAACTATCCGGCCGGTGGCGGCAACTATATGAGCAACTGGCTCATCTGGCACATGTTTCACGGTTATGATGCTACCCAAAAAGGCGCACCAGGCGATCCGAGGATCCGGTTTTACTTTTATCGTCAGCGCCTCCTGAACAGTACCGATGCCAATGAAATCCGGTGTCTGACCGAGAACACCCCGTCCCACTATCCTATATCTACCGACTCTGCAATTGTTCCTAATTCAGTGGCCGGAATTCCACCAATGGGAGAGGGGCCTGAACACCCGTCGGTTGATCCTACGGATATTGCATGGGGGCGTACGTTTTGCTATCCTACCAACGTAGGGTACTGGGGCCGTGATCATCAGGATAATCAAGGTATTCCTCCGGATGGTCTGCTCCGCACTGCCTGGGGCGCTTATCCTTCCGGCGGCCGGTTTGATGCCGATAACGGTCAAAGCGTAAGTGCTTCTGTTGGCATGCGTGGGGCGGGCTTCCAGCCCATCATGATGCGCGCGTTCGTGCAGTTTATGCTGGCCGAGGCCCAGCTTCGCTTAGGGGCTGCAACGCCGTTATCAGCCCGCGAATATTATGAAAACGGCATCAGGTTCTCTATGCAGGATGTACGCGACTGGGCTGTTAACGGAACCTATAATACCACAGGGATAACTGCTGCTCCTACCGAGGCCGCGACAATTAATGCTTTTTATCCTGCCGCCACTTATGCTAATGATGTGGACAACTATGTTGCGGCAGCGCTTGATGCATTTGACATTGCTCCTGCAAGCCGTGGTGGTTCCATGGGCTACGTAGCCCGCGAATACTGGATTGCCCTGTTTGGCAATGGTGTTGAAGCTTATAACCTGTATCGCCGAACAGGTTTGCCAACTGGTATGCAACCGGCTCTAAACCCGACTCCCGGATCTTTCCCAAGGGTTTTCTGGTACCCGGCCAATGCCGCTAATTTGAACGGTAATATACCACAACGCACTTCGATGAGTGAAAGGGTATTTTGGGATTCAAATACCACCAACCTTGATTTTTAACCTCAAACTGAGAAGGATATGAACATAAGAAAATATATACTTGGTACGGTATTAACTGCAGGCGTGGTAATGATGGCTTGTCGCGATGAAAGCCTGTATCCGCTGCCGTATGATGACCGCACTACAGCTCACTATCTGAGGATATATCGGTCCACAACCAACGTCTTCGAATTGAACGACCTTGCCAACTCGGCAGTGGAATTCGTGTTCGAGTCGGTTGATGAACGAAAGGGAGCTTTGCTTCAAGAGGTGGAGTTTTATGCTACCCATCGAAATGGTACTACGGGTGCTATCACCGATGAGATTTTGGTAACCACCATTCCGGCGTCAGACATGGGCTTTAACTTTGTGCCTGAACCCACTTATTCGGAGTATTTACGCTCTGCCCCGGTTAGGATTACTTATAACCAAATTCAGGCAGCTTTATCTACATTAACTACAGATCCTGACGGTACTACATGTTCCAATATTTATCCTGATGTCTGTCCGGCGGTAGCTTACCCCGGCTCCTTGGCATTTGGCGATCAGGTGATATTACGTTGGAAAACCAGGCTTACAGACGGTAGGGAATACACCGTAGCGAACGTTCAAACCATCACTTCGCCAAGTTTAGGTAATCCCGAGGAGGCTAATATGACGCCAAATGTTGTTGCTGGAAAGTTTTATAATGCTCCTTATCAGTTTACGGTTACCGTTCGTAGAATGACGAACCCGTATGATGCCAATGCTTATACGGGTGATTACCGTATGATTCAGATGGCGGTTTGGTCGCCTTCTCACAACCTCGAGTTGCACCAGGCAATACCTACCTATATGGTACGGCCTTTCACGTTTGGTAGTTCACCGACCGACTCTACCCAAACGGTAACGCTTAGTACCATTTCAGGCGGGCTGCCTACCGAGAGGTTGGTTCAGAATGTACTTTACCGGGGGCAGACCATCAGTTTCCGTGTAAACTTTGAAGGCGGTGGGCCGGCCAGCCCTGCCCCTTCAGGTGCCGCATTAACCACTCTTACTGCTCCGTTTAGCAATGTTAGCGGAACATCAGGTATGGGTATGGTTACCACCGGTGGCTTGGGAACCGTGTGGGTGCCCATTTTCAATTCAGGGGTGGATTGTACTTCCGAGCGCGAGTTCTATTTGGTAACACCGCTTAATGGTACCTTCGGAGGCAACACCACCCTTCGTTTTGGGCTGCCCCGAAGAACTTATCCCAACAGAGGATTTTATCCCATCGGGGTAAATGGTCTTACAGCGGGTGATGTATTCACAATTGCCGTTGATGACGATGCTGATGAATACGGCCGGCGCAACGGGTATTGTACCTGGTACAGAAGAATCTACCTGCGGCTCGAAAAGTTGTAATAGCTGTTGTATTTTCTAAAAACAAAAAGGCCGCCGCGAGCGGCCTTTTTGTTTTGCGCCCCTTTAGTTGTTAACCTTGTGCCATGAAGGTATACTTTGTGGCCGGCGAGCGGTCGGGCGATTTGCACGGAAGCAACCTTATCCTGGCGCTCCGCCAGTTGCAGCCCGGCCTGCGTTGCCGCGGCTTCGGGGGCTATGCCATGCAGCAGGCCGGCATGGAAGTGGTAGTGCATTACCGCCATTTGGCCTTTATGGGCTTTGGCGAGGTGCTGCGCCACCTGGGCAACATCCGCAAAAATCTTAAACGCTGCCAGGCCGATATCCTTGCCTTTAACCCCCATGCCGTGGTGCTTATTGACTTTGCAGGCTTTAACCTGCGCATAGCCCGCTTTGCTAAAGCGCGGGGCATACGGGTATTCTGGTACATAGCCCCCAAAGTGTGGGCATGGAACAGCCGGCGCGCCTGGAAGTTAAAAGCCCGGGTGGACCAGATGTTTGTCATTCTACCCTTCGAAAAAGCTTTTTTTGAACGGTTTAACTGGCAGGTGCACTATGTGGGCAATCCCGTAGCCGATGCGCTTAAAAGTTTTCGGTTTCAGGAATCTTTTTGTGCGCAGTTTAATCTGCCCCAGGGTTATGTGGCCCTGTTGCCCGGCAGCCGCCGGCAGGAGTTGCAGCACATTGCGCCCGTGCTGGCGCAGGTGGCACAGCGTTTTCCGCAACATACTTTTGTAGTGCCCGCCGTAGATAACTTACATGAAACCGATTACCTGCCATTAAGCCAACAGCCCAATGTGCGTGTGCTTTCGGTCGCTGCTTACGATGTTCTGCATCATGCCCGTGCGGCCGTAGTTACATCGGGCACAGCAACGCTCGAAACCGCACTCATTGGCGTACCCCAGGTGGTTGTATATAAAACAGGATGGCTGAGTTATATCATCGGCAGGTTATTGATACGTGTGCCCTTTATTTCGCTGGTGAACCTGATAGCAGGTAAGGAGTTGGTTAAGGAGCTTATTCAGGGTAAGGCCAATGTTGAAAATATTTCTGAAGAATTGTTGCGCCTTCTGCAGGATGCCGGCTACCGGGCCCGCATATTATCGGGTTATGAAGAGATCGCGCGAGCTTTGGGAAATGAGTTAGCTTCGCAGCGAACAGCCGAACTAATGATCCGGTATTTACACAAAGAAGCCGGGTAAGTTGTTCAGGGTAATGTGAAAGAAACGGTACAGGATGATGTTTTGAGAATGATTTAAGACCAAACGGACTTGCCTTATGCCACTTTAAGTTTGCTGTATTGCGAGCGGTTGAATTTGTCTTCGGCATAGGCGCGGGTAACTACCAGCTTGTCGGTGTGCTTTTCTGAGGGCATCTCGAACATGGCATCGTTAATAATAGCTTCGCAAATGCTGCGCAGGCCGCGGGCGCCCAGTTTAAATTCAAGGGCTTTTTCAACTATAAAATCCAGGGCACCCTCTTTAAATTCCAGTTCAATGCCTTCCATTTCAAACAGTTTTTTGTACTGTTTTACCAGTGCATTTTTGGGTTCGGTAAGAATTTTGCGCAGGGCGGCCTTGTCTAAGGGGCGCAGGTAGGTTATTACCGGCAGGCGGCCGATGAGTTCGGGAATAAGCCCGAAGCTGCGCAGGTCTTGTGCCGACACAAACTGAATGAGCTGGTCTTTTTCCACGTCGGCCGGATGGAGTCCCGAGCCCGAGGTAAAGCCCAGCGGCCGGGTGTTAAGGCGGTTGGCAATGAAGCGTTGAATGCCCTCGAAGGCACCCCCGCAGATAAACAGGATGTTTTCCGTGTTTACGGTAATCATCTTCTGGTCGGGGTGTTTGCGCCCGCCCTGCGGGGGAACGTTCACGGCCGTGCCTTCAAGAAGCTTAAGCAGCGCCTGCTGTACGCCTTCACCGCTCACATCGCGGGTTATGGAGGGGTTATCCGACTTACGGGCAATTTTATCAATCTCATCAATGTACACTATACCCCGTTCGGCTGCCTCAACGTTATAATCGGCTGCCTGTAGCAATCGGGTAAGAATGCTTTCCACATCTTCGCCTACATAGCCGGCTTCGGTAAGTACGGTGGCATCGGCAATGCAGAAAGGAACCTGAAGAATACGGGCCAGCGTGCGGGCCAGGTAGGTTTTTCCGGTACCCGTATCGCCTACCATAATGATATTCGATTTTTCTATCAGGATGTCGCTGTCGGCTTTGCGCTGCATCAGGCGCTTGTAGTGGTTGTAAACCGCTACGGCCATTACCTTTTTGGCTTCGTCCTGACCGATGACGTACTCATCGAGAAATTTTTTTATCTCCTTGGGTTTAATGAGCTTGAAGTTGGGCGTGGCGGCATCGTATTTATTTCTTTTTTCTTCCTGCAGAATCTGGCTGGCCTGCATAACACACTTATCGCAAATGTGTGCATGGATGCCCGAAATCATCAGCTCCACATCTTTTTTACTTCTGCCACAAAACGAGCACAAAACTTCGGCCATTACCCTTTGTGTTTACAATGCAAAAATACGCTTTTAATTCCGGATAGCCGGTTAATTATTTGGTTTTACGGTGCTCCAGTACCTCGTCTATCAGGCCGTATTCCTTGGCTTCTGCCGCCCGCATCCAGAAATCGCGGTCGGCATCCTTTTCAATCTTTTCATAAGCCTGGCCGCTGTGTTTGGAAATGATGTTGTACAGGTCTTTTTTAACCTCTAACGTCTGGCGGAGGGATATTTCCATATCCGATACCTGTCCCTGCATGCCGCTCATGGGCTGGTGAATCATAATGCGCGAGTGGGGCAGGCCCGAGCGTTTTTTGGCTGCACCGGCACAGAGCAGCACAGCGGCCATTGAGGCTGCCAGGCCGGTACAGATGGTGGCCACATCGGGGCTCACGTATTGCATGGTATCGTAAATGCCCAGGCCGGCATATACCGAACCTCCAGGGCTGTTGATGTACATGATGATGTCTTTCTTCGGGTCGGCCGACTCGAGAAACAGCAACTGAGCGGTTATCAGATTAGCAATCTGGTCGTCAATGCCCATGCCCAGAAAGATAATCCGGTCGGAAATCAGGCGGGTAAATACGTCAATAGCCCTGAAGTTACCGGGGCGTTCTTCAATAACGTACTGGGTCATGTTTTGCACCTTGCGAGCGTAGTCGTCAATGGTGTTGCCGCTCATGCCCAGGTGGTGCACGGCATATTTTCTGAATTCGTTCATGGTTAAGCGGTTTTCAGTCGTGGGTAAATGTAGAACAATTACCGGAATAAAACGCATGCCGGCCTGCCAGGTTATCGGGCCGGTTTATTCTTTTCAGTGGGGGTGTTTTTCCACCATTTTCCTGAAATCCTCGAGCGTAGTGCTTTTTTCTGTAAGGGTGATTTTCTCCTTAACGGCTGACATTACCTTTTCAAGTTGTATTTGTTCGTACAACCGGTTGTAGTTACGGCCGTTTTCGTGTGTTAAGTAATTGTGCACCAGTTTGTCAAGCTGGTTCATCAGTGCTTCTGACGAGCCAAACTCTTGCATGAGCAACTGGGCTGCCCGGTGGGCCACCTCATCTGTCGTAACCTGTATCTGGTGGTCTTCGGCTATCTTTTTCTTAATCAGATTCCATTTAAGCGAACGGATAAAGGCGGGAAATTCTTTTTCCAGCCCTTCATCGGTAAGTTTTTCGCTGTTTACCGATTTGAGCCAGTTGCGCAAAAAGCCTTCCGGAAGGTTTATTTTGGTGTTTTTAATGAGGTGGTCTTCAATTTCATGGTGCAGAAAGGCTTCGGTTTCGCGGTTGTAATTGGCGGCAATGGTTTCTCGCACTTTGTTCAGGAAGGCTTCTTCGGTGGTGGCCACATCTTTCCCGAACACGCGGTCAAAAAACTCCTGGTTCATTTCGGCCGGCAGCATGCGGGTTATGCCCATAACCCGTAGCCGGAATATGCCTTTGAGTTTGTCTTCTTCTTCGGTTTTTACCGAAAACATCCGGCCGATGTATGCCGGTGAGCTGATTATATCGGGCAGGGTAAGCTCCAGTTCATCATCTTTTTTGCGGCCGGTAATGAGTTGCTGCCCTTCGGGCGTAAGCCATTCATACCGAAGGTAGGCTGAGTACTGCTGGGCACCATCTTCCGATTGCAGGGTGCCATAAACATCATCACCCGGTTCGCTGCGTTCTGGATAAGTTGACCTGGAAAATCTTTTTCGCAGGTCCTGCACGGCATCGTGCACCGCCTGGTCGGTTACTTCTATTTTATACCGGTTTAATTTTATTTTTTCCGATAGTTCGCAGGTAAAATCATCGGCCAGGCCCACATGAAACTGCATCTCCACTTCTTCGGTGGTGTCGGCATCCCAGCGTGCCGGGCCGGGTGATGCGGGCATGAGGTCGCCCACCACATTAAGTTTTTGATTTTTGATGTATTCGCTGATGTGTTTATTCAGCAAATGGTTTATTTCATCCGCAAAAATGGAGTGGCCGTACATTTTTTTTATCAGGCCGGTAGGCACTTTGCCCTGGCGGAAGCCTTTTATATGGGCATGCCGGGCATATTCTTTAAGTTTTTCTTCGAAACGGGGAAGGAAATCGGCCCTGGCCATGCGGATGGTGAGCAGGCCTTCGGTTTTGTTCTTTTTGCTGAGGGTTATTTCCACGTTGCTTAAGGGTATGGGTGTACAATTTAGTGCGGATGGAGGGACTCGAACCCCCACGCCTTTCGGCACCAGATCCTAAGTCTGGCGCGGCTGCCAATTACGCCACATCCGCAGGCGCTCAACACAAGCGTAAATTTTGGCCGAATGGCGATTTTCCAGTGTCGAAGGGCTGAAAAAACAGCAAATTTGGGCCAAAACCGGTTAAGGGCGGCAAATTTATGGAATAATAGGCAAATACTTAACAGGAATATTTTGTTAACTTGTAGGTAAGTTTTACATATCAGGCAAAACCGGCATTGCAGGAAATGGTAATTGATGCTGCGCAGGAGAAGAAAGAAATTATAAACCGGTACCGCAGGTTACTGCGAAAAGCCAAACCGGTACTGAAAGAAGGCGAGGCCCGCCAAATCAAGAAAGCCTTTACCATGGCTATGGAAGCGCATAAGGATATGCGCAGAAAATCGGGTGAGCCCTACATTTTTCATCCGCTGGCGGTGGCCGAAATTTGTGTGGAAGAAATCGGGCTGGGCACCACCTCCATAATAGCCGCTCTGCTGCACGATGTGGTAGAAGATTCCGACATCGAACTCAGCGAAATTCAACGGCTTTTTGGTGCAAAAGTAGCCCGCATTATTGATGGCCTTACCAAGGTGGCCGGCATATTCGAGCTGGGCTCTACTCAGCAGGCCGAGAATTTTCGCAAAATGCTGCTCACCCTGTCGGAAGATGTACGGGTAATTCTGATTAAACTGGCCGACCGCCTACACAACATGCGCACGCTGGACAGCATGCCGCGCAACAAACAGCTTAAAATTGCCTCCGAAACCATTTACATCTATGCCCCGCTGGCACATCGCCTGGGTTTATACGCTATAAAAAGCGAGATGGAAGACCTGTACCTGCGGTTTACCGATCGCGAAGTTTACGACTCCATAGCGCGCAACATCCGCGATACACAAGCTGCGCGAAATAAATTTATTAAACAATTTGTTCAGCCCATTCGCGAAGAGCTCGATAAGCTTAAACTAAAGTACGAAATCAAGGGGAGACCCAAATCCATCTACTCCATAGCCAACAAAATGCGCAAACAGAATATACCATTCGAAGAGGTATACGACCTGTTTGCGGTTAGAATCATTCTGGATGCGCCCCCCGAACAGGAAAAATCACTTTGCTGGCAGGTGTATTCCATCGTTACCGACTTCTACACACCTAACCCCGACCGGCTGCGCGACTGGATTAGCACCCCGAAAGCCAACGGCTACGAATCGCTGCACACCACGGTAATGGCCCGTAACGGGCAATGGGTAGAAGTACAGATACGTACCCGCAGAATGGACGAAATAGCCGAAAAAGGTTATGCCGCCCACTGGAAATACAAAGAGTCATCAGCCACGCACGAATCGAACCTTGAAAAATGGCTGGCCAAGGTACGCGATACCCTCGAACTGAACGACCATTCGGCCCTCGACTTTGTTAACGACTTCAGAAGCAACCTGTTCAGTGATGAAGTATTTGTCTTTACCCCCAAAGGCGAGCTTAGGACTTTACCGTACGGGGCTACTGCGCTGGACTTTGCCTTTGAAATTCACACCCAGATAGGCTCGCGCTGTATTGGTGCCAAAGTAAATAATAAGCTGGTGCCCATAAACTACGTACTCAAAAACGGTGACCAGGTAGAGATACTTACTTCTTCCAAACAAAAGCCCCACGAAGACTGGCTCAGGTTTGTGGTAACCTCAAAGGCAAAAAGTAAAATAAAGGAAACCCTTAAAGAAGACAAGAAAAAACTGGCTGAACAAGGCAAAGAAACCATCATTCGCAAACTAAAGCAACTGCGTATTGAGCCCACACACCTTATGCTGGAACAGATGCGCGAATACTTTAACGCTCCCACGCATCTGGACCTTTACTACCGATATTAAACACTTCACAGAATACAAACCGTCTTCACCGCTTAAAAACAAACCCAATATACGGGTGCCCGATGCCCGTACCATTGAACAGGAGATTACACGCATTAAAAACCGCTACGAAGATATACTGCTGATTGGCGAAGACATGGATGTGGTTGACTACAAGCTGGCCAAATGCTGCACGCCCATACCCGGTGATGATGTGTTTGGATTTGTAACCGTAAACGAAGGCATAAAAATTCACCGCACCACCTGCCCCAATGCTACCGAACTGCTGGCCAACCACGGCCATCGTGTAGTAAAGGCTAAATGGACCTCGCAGCATGAGGTAGCCTTTCTAACCGGACTAAAGGTACACGGCACCGACCGGGTGGGTTTGATTAATGACGTGAGCAAAATTATTTCGGAAGAACTGAAGGTGAACATGAGTTCCATGTCGTTCCACACCGATAACGGCATTTTTGAAGGCGAAATTATGCTGTACGTAAACGATACGCGCCATCTGGAGCAGCTTATTCAAAAACTGGAAAAAGTAGAAGGCGTGGTAAAAGTAGGCCGGTTTAATTCAAAAGAATAAAATTCCCCGTTTATAGCGTATCTTTGCCCCGGTATGGTAGCCACAGAACGCGCACATATTGCAGAAGAAGTGAAAAAAATATTCACGGCCTACCTGGAAAGCAAGGAGCTTCGCAAAACCCCCGAACGCTTTGCCATACTGGAAGAAATCTACTCGCGTACCGGGCACTTTGACGTGGAGTCGCTTTATGTAAGCATGAAAAACAAAAACTACCGCGTAAGCCGGGCAACCGTTTACAACACGCTGGATTTGCTGGTAGCCTGCGACCTGGTAAGTAAACATCAGTTCGGGGAAAATCAGGCACAATACGAGCGCTCCTATGGGTACCGGCAGCACGACCACCTGATTTGCACCGACTGCCGCAAGGTGGTTGAGTTTTGCGATCCGCGCATTCAGGCCATACAGCAAACCGCTGGCGAAGTGCTGCAGTTTAAGGTGCTTCATCATTCGCTTATCCTGTACGGCTCCTGCACCCGGCCCGATTGCGAAAACAAAAAAGCCCGCTCAGCCCAATGACCTTAACCACCGAAACGCAAAACCGCAGGCTTGTTCTGCGCCTTCAGGGAAACCTGATGACCGACACAGACGGAGCCCCTGTAATACAGGCGGCCGAAAATGCCCTGCAGCAGCACATAAACCAATGCATTGTGGATATTTCGGGCCTGCAATACATTAACAGCAGCGGTATTGGTGTGCTTATAACCCTGCTTACCAAATTCAGAAACCGGGGAGGAGATGTTTATCTGATGAATCCCTCTGAAAGCGTGCGAAAACTTCTGGTCATAACCAAACTCAATTCCATATTTGCCACTGTGCGGAACGAAACTGAAGTTCCGCTTCAATGAATATGCCTATGGCTAAAGCTGATGTTCTTCTGGGGCTGCAATGGGGCGATGAAGGAAAAGGGAAAATTGTTGATGTGCTGGCTTCGCGGTACGAAATAGTTGCCCGCTTTCAGGGTGGGCCAAACGCCGGTCATACCCTGGAGTTTGATGGAATTAAACACGTGTTGCATCAGATTCCATCGGGTATTTTCAGGCCTGCAGCCAAAAACGTTATTGGCAACGGTGTGGTACTCGACCCGGTAGTGTTTAAAAAAGAGATTGAAGCGCTGAAGCGCTATAACCTTAACCTGAGAGAAAGCCTGTATGTTTCCAAAAAGGCAATGCTTATTGTGCCTACCCACCGGCTGCTGGACCAGGCCTACGAATCGGCCAAAGGCGATGCCAGGATCGGATCAACCCTGCGCGGCATTGGTCCGGCATACCAGGACAAAATAGGCCGGCTCGGACTGCGCGTAGGCGATATACTGCAGGACGATTTTGGTGAGCGCTTCAGGCGCCTTACCGCCCAGCACGTTGCCATTCTGGAACGTTACCCCATAGCTTACAACTGGCCGCAACTGGAAGACGAATTTTTGGAAGCAGTGGCTTTTCTGCGCCAATTTAATCTTACAGAAACGGAATATCTCATAAACAACGAGTTAAAAAACGGAAAAAAAATACTTGCCGAAGGCGCTCAGGGAGCCCTGCTGGACATTGACTTTGGCAGCTATCCGTATGTAACCAGTTCAAATACCATAACAGCAGGTGCCTGCACCGGCCTGGGTATTTCGCCCCGTCATATTGGCGAAGTTTACGGGGTATTTAAAGCCTATTGTACCCGGGTGGGAGGGGGGCCGTTTCCTACCGAACTTACCGATGAAACCGGTGAAC
>FWPU01002435.1_pt1 | contig 51607 bp, 46 predicted proteins | sample 2228361 | NCBI WGS metagenome assembly FWPU01 (sample SAMEA103939777, study PRJEB20133) | metagenome | reverse complement strand
TCGAGGGCGGGCCCGAGGAGGCGCGGCCGCTCTTGGGCCCCGCAGAGATCCACGCGCTCAGGGCGCGGCTCTTCCGCGGTCGCCAACCGGGGCGCGTCGGCGTCGCCAAGGTGTTCGTCTGCGCGAAAAGCCCCACGGGCATGCGGCGGCTGCTCCGCGAGGTGTCGGGCATCGTGCCGGTGGCCGCCGAGCCCGGAGCGCTCCGGTCGGGCTTCGGCACGCTGGGCCGGTACGATCTGTCGGAGGCGCTGAAGGTCGACTTCTGCGTGCTCCCGGCGTCGGATGCGGCGCGCCCTTTGTGGCGGCCGTTCTGCACCGGAGCCGTCGGAGCGTTGCTCGTCGACCTCTCCGAGCCGGCGCTGAAGCTGGGCCGCTACCTGGCGTTCGACGTGCGCGTGCCGGTGGTGGTGGCCGCGAACGAGGTGCCGCCCGAGCTCAGGCGCGCTCCGGCCGGCGCCGCCGCGGGCGGTGCCGACCTGCTGGAGGCGGTGCGCGCGCTGCTCATCCAGTCGCTCAACCCGGTGCAGCCCGACGTCGTGCAACCGATTCCCGCGGCTCGGGAGGAAGCCCGGGCTCCGGACCAGAACGATTCGCCCGGAGCGAGCGCCAGCGGGGGAGCGTGACCATCACGCCGCCTCGCGGAGCGCCTCGGCCACGCCCGGCATCTCGCAGAGGAGCTCGAACTCCGCGTCGCGGAGCATCGAGGTGCGCCGGCCGCGGACGCGCTCGAAGGTGAGCTCGACCGTCACCAGCCCATTGCCGTCGGTGCGGCGGGTGAAGACCGTGTGCAGGCCCTCGCGCAGGCTGGCGAGAATGTCGCGCTGCAGCGCCCGCAGCCGCTTCGACGTCTTGAGCGCGTACCGCCCCTCGGGGTTGTCGAAGGTGTGGAAGTGGCGGTTCCGCGACAGCGGTTGGCTCGGGTCGTTCAACCTCTGGATGAGGCGCCGCACGTACGGGTCCATCGACCGCAAACATAGCATCCGGTACGCTTCGTCTCGGCGAATGGAGCGCTTCGCTCGCATCATCGGAGGGCTGGCCCTCGTCCTGGCCGCCGCGTGCAAGGACCCGGAGACGGCGGCGCAGCAGCAGCGGCTCCGCACCACGCTCGAGCAGATGGAGAAGGGCCGCGACGCCCTGGCCGACGGCGACCACGAAACGGCCATCGCCGCCTTCAAGGCGGCCGCGTCGGCCTCGCCCAACGACCCGAGCATCTACCTGGCGCTGGCGGATGCCTACAAGCGCGCCGGCAATGACGCCGCGGCGGTGCTGGCGGTGAAGCAGGCCGAGGGGCTCTTGCCGCCCGACGACCCGACCGTGAAGCGCCAGCAGGCCGATCTGTACCGGCGCATGGGCCAGACCGGCCCCGCCATCGGCGTGATGTCGGCCCTGCGCGATCAGAACCAGCTCACCGACGAAGAAGTGCTCGTCCTCGCGCGCATGCTGGCCCGCGCCGGCGACCTGGAGAACGCCTACAAGACGCTCGACCGGGTGCTGGTGCGCCGACCCGACGACCAGCAGGCGAAGGTGGTGGAGGCGGAGATTCTCCTCATCGAGGGCGAGGAGCTCCGCGCCGCCAAGCTGATGGACCGGCTGCTCGAGGAGAACCCGAACAACACCGCCGCGCGCGTGCTCAGGGCCCGCTACTTCTTCAACTCGGGCTACCCCGAGATGGCCGAGCAGGATCTCTCACAGCTTTCCGGCGAGGCGGCGACCCAGCCCGACGTGGTGGGGCTCAAGGCGCGCATCCTGAATCAGCTCAAGCGCTACGACGAGGCGGTGAAGACGCTCGAGCCCCTCATCGAGAAGAACCCGCGCGACGCCGAGCTGTACGCGCAGCTCGCCGAGACCAAGCTGAACCTGGGGCTCATCACCGAGTCCGAGCTGCTCGTGGACCAGGCGCTGGCCCTCAAGCCGCGTTATGCGCGCGCGCTGTACGTGCGGGGGAGGGCGCTCGAGGCCAAGGGCGAGCTCAAGCAGGCCGCGGAGAACTACCAGTACGCGCTCAAGAGCGACCCGTCGTTCGGCCCGGCGCTCTCGCGCATCTGGCGCATCTGGCAGCACCGGGGCGAGAAGGGCGAGGCGATGAGCGCGCTCGAGCGGCTCTTGTTCATGAACGAGGCCTCGCTGGAAGAACGCGTGGCCCTCGCCGAGATGTACGCCGAGAGCGGCATGCAGCTCGAGCGGGGCAAGCGCATCATCGAGGAGGCGATCCGCCGCGAGCCGAACAACCCCAAGTACAAGCAGATCCGCGCGGCGCTCCTCAAGGCGTCGGCGTCGACGAAGAAGAGCTCGCCGGGAATTCAGATCATCCGCGGCGGGCGGTGAGTCTCGGCAGGCGCAAAAAGGTGCTGGCCATCGGTCGCGCGCCCTCGGTTCGGTCGTATCAGCGCAGGCCGTCGGCCCTGGCCACTGCCCGCTCCAACGCCCGCGCGCCGGAACGCTGCCCGACCGCGACCGCGACCAGGTTCTCCTTGCGGAACGTGGCTTTCGCCACCTCGAGCACCTTCTCCTTCGTCTGCGCCTCGACCTTCCGGCAGCGCTCTTCGAAGTCCTCGGGCAGTCGGAACAGCTCGGTGCCGCCGAACCAGCCGCACAGCTCGCCCGGCGAGTCCTGGGCGAACTCGAGGAAGATGCGGTGGCGTCTCTTGGCGCGCTCGAGCTCCTCGTCGGTGACGCCGTCCTCGCACAGCTCGGCCAGGGTGCGGCAGATCTCCTCGGCGACCTCGGCCGCCTTCTTCGGAGCGCTCGCCGCCTCGACCTCGAACAGCCCGACGTCGCAATAGGCCTCGATGGCCGCGTGCACCGAGTACGCCAGCCCGCGCCGCTCGACCACGTTGAACGGCAGCCGCGACGACAGCCCGTCGTCGAGCACCCGCCGGACGAGCTGCAGCGCCGCGAAGTCCTCGTGCGGCTCGGGCACGGTTCGGAAGCTGAAGCGGAGCTCGGTCTGCGCCTCACCGTGCTCGACCAGCTTGAAGTGCGGCCCTTTGGGCGACGGCGGCGGAGCCTCCTCCTGCGTGGGCTCGCCGGAGCGCAGCTCTCCGAAGGCGCGCGCTGCCAGGTCGAGCACCTCGCGCCGGTCCACCCGGCCCGCGCAGCTCACCACCACGTTCGGCCGCACGTAGAAGCGCTTGAGGTGCGATTTCAGCTGGCGCATCGAGAGCGCCTTCACCGAGTCGCACGTGCCGGCGATCTTGAGCGACAGCGGGTGCGCTCCGAACAGCTCCATCTTGGAGAGGTTGTCGAGATCGATGTCGCGCCCGCGTTCGTCGACCTCGTCCAGCATCTCCTCGAGGATGACCTGCCGCTCGATGTCCATCTTCGCGAGCAGCGGCCGGGTGAGCATGTCGCCCAGCACGTCGAACGCGACGTCGAGGTGCTCGGGGTGAATGGGCGTGTAGTAGTAGCTGTGGTCCCGCGTGGTGATGCCGTTCAGGTTGCCGCCACAGGCCTCGACGGTGGCGTTCATCTGCACCGTGTCGGGGTGGCGCTCGCTCCCGCGGAAGAACATGTGCTCGAGGAAGTGGCTCACCCCGTTGTTCGAGCGCTCCTCGTGCCGGCTGCCCACGCGCACGTAGACGGAAAGCATGGCGGTGTGCAGGTGCGGCGTCTCGACCGTCACCACCCTCAAACCGCCCGGCAGCTCGTCGCGGAAGTAGCGGTAGTGCGGCTCGGGGGCGATCAGGTGGTTCCGCGGCCGGACGGCGAGGGAGTTTCGGCGCGTTGCAGGGTGATGACGAACGTCGTTCCGCCGGGCGTGCTTTCGCACTCGATCGATCCTCCGTGGGCCTGCAGTATCTGCCTCGAGACGGCCAGGCCGAGGCCCGTCCCGCCTTCCTTGGTGGAGAAGAACGGCTCGAAGAGGCGCTCCTTCACCGGGCCGGGAATGCCGCCGCCGGTGTCCTGGAAGACGACCTTCACGTGCCCGTTCACCACGCTCGACCGCACCGTGAGCTGCCCGCCGCGTGGCATCGCCTCGCGGCTGTTCCGAAGGAGGTTCAAGAACACCTGCCGCAGCTGCCCTTCGTCCGCGAGCGCCCGCGGTGACTCCGGAGACAGCTCGCGCACCACCCGGACGTGCGAGCGCATGAGCTCCTCGCGCGAGAAGTCGAGCACGCTCTCGAGCACCTGGTTCACGTCCTCGGCCTCAAGCCTGGGCTTCGGCAGCCGCGCCATCTTGAGGTAGTTCTCGGTCACCTCGGTCAGCCGGTCGAGCTCGCGGATGATGGCCGCGATCAGGTCCTTCGCCTCTTCTCGCTCGGTCTCGCTGGAGAAGTCGGCCTTCGCGAGCTGCTCCTCGAGCATCTCGATGTTCAGCCCGATCGACGAGAGGGGATTTCGCACCTCGTGGGCGATCTGCGCCGAGATGCGGCCCACGGCGGCGAGCTGCTCGGCCCTGAGCAGCGCCTCCTGCTTCTCCTTGAGCTGCGCCTCGCGCTCCTTGAGCGACCGGGCCATCTGGTCGAACTCGCGCGCCAGCACCGAAATCTCGTCGTCGCCGCGCACGCCGAGCTGCGCCGAGTAGTCGCCGCGGCCGATGCGGCTCACCCCCTCGATGAGCGTCTTCACCGGCCTCAGCGACCGCGCGGCGAAGGCCCATGCCAACAGGCCCACGGTGATGGCCAATAGCGACAGCGCGATGATGGTCCAGCCCGCCCTGCGCTCGCGCTTCTCGGTCGAGGCCACCCGCTCGCGGATGCGCTGCTCGAGCGCGACGCGGAGCTGCTCGATCTGCCGCCGGATGGCGTTCTCGCGCAGCGTGAGCTGGTCCACGTGGGCGTTGGCTCTTGCCCAGTCGGGGTTCTGCAACTCGAGCGCGACGTAGGCCCGCTCGGCGACCTCCAGGTACTCGCCGTAGCGCTTGAAAAGCTCGTCGAGCCGGTCCAGCACCTCGCGGATGAAGGGCTTTTCCGAGTCGGGAGCAAACGACGAGAGCCCCTCGGCCCGCTCGCGGGCGGCGTTCAGCTTCTGCATCATCAGCCCGGGGAAGTAGAGCCGGGACAGGTGGATGAGCGAGCGCCGCGTCTCGAAGCTCTTCGTGCCGATGAGCCGCTCGTGGTCCTTGGCCTGCGTGGCGTGGAACGTCTCGATGGCCGCCGCGTCCTGCGCCAGGTGGAGATAGCCGTCCGAGACCAGGCGGATCTCCACCTGGTTCTGGTGCATCTCGGCGATGGAGAAGAGCGACACCGCCCCGAAGGTCGCGAGGACCACCGCGTAGCCGAGGAAGATTCGCGTCGCCAAAGACAGGCGCATGGAGGATCGGATCCGGCCCGATCGGGGCTTACATTGACCGCGCGGGTGCGTCTTTCATACGCTACAGGGCCACTTGGGCCCCGAAAGTCGGCGTCTTACGAGCCGATTCTAGTCTTCAGCGTCCCGACGAATCGAGAAGGCACGATGTCGAGCCGTATGTTGCCGCGGTCGCTCGCCCTCGGAGTGGCCGCGTTGGTTTCACTCGCGGCGCGCGGCCAGCCGCCGAAGGTGGTGGTGGCGCCGTTCGCGCAGGGCGAAGGCGCTCCGGACAAGGCCGCCGCCCGCTTCACCCAACTCGTCACGGACGAGATCAAGACGCGCGATGCGCTCGAGCTGGTCGCTCCCTTTGCGGCCAAGGCATCGCCCGAGAAGAGCGGCAAGGCCGCCGAAGCCGCGGCCCACTTCCAGGCAGGCGGGAAGGCCTCGACGGACCTGCGTTTCGACGAGGCGGCCGCCGCGTACCGCAAGGGGCTCGAGGCGGCGCTGTCGGATCCGGGCAGCACCGACTACCCGGCGGTGTACGACGCGCTGATCAACCTCGCGGTGGCGTACTTCCGCATGGGCGAAGAGAAGAAAGCCCAGGGAGCGCTCTACGACATCGCCCGGCTCGACCCGACGTTCAAGCTGCCCACGGGGTACCCGCCGGTGTTCATCCGCGAGTTCGAGAAGGCGAAGAAGAAGGTCGAGAAGGCCGCCAAGGGGAACCTCGAGGTCGACGGCCCTCCCGGCTCGACGGCGTTCATCAACGGCCGCGACCTGGGCATGGTGCCGGTGCTCGAGGAGAACCTCGCCGTCGGCGTGCACTACGTGAAGGTCGAGGGCCCCCGCGGCGAGCGGTTCGGCGCCGCGGTCGAGCTGAAGGGCGGTACGGCGAAGGTGAAGGGCACTTTCGACAAGGCGCCCTCGAGCCAGGCCGCTCCGGCGGTTGCGGAGGTGCGCATCGGTGCGGCCCTCGACGAAAAGACCGCAACGCGCGCATCGGCGTTCGGCCAGGCCGCGGGAGCCGATTACGTGCTGTTGGGCATCGTCTACCGCACCGGCTCGAGCCAGCTTGTCGCCTCGAGCGCGCTGTACTCCGTCGGCAAGAACGCGTTCACCGCGCTGCCGAGCCATGCGTTCGACCACGACATGGGCTCGGCCAATGCAGAAGCCTTCCGCCTCGCGGACGAGGTGGTGGCCAGAACGAAGTCGTTCGGACCCGTCGCCAGCCTGCCGCTGCAACTCGTGACGAAGCAGCCCGAGCGGGTGGCGGTGGCCGACGCGACGCCGGAGCTGGAGATCGTCGCTCCGCGGCGGGCGGTGGCTCGGCCCGAGGAGAAGCGGACGGATCCGGCCGCGGCCACCGTTCGCGCCTTCGAGCCCAAGAGCGTGATGGTCGGCGTCGACGGGACCGTCGGCGAGGACGTGCCGCCTCCGCCGAAGAGGGGCGTCAGCCCGGCCGTCTGGGTGCTGGTGGGGGTCGGCGTTCTCGCCGGAGCGGGCGGCGCGTACTACGGAATCACCCAGGCCTCGAGGCCGGTGACCGGGACGGTGACTGCGCGATGGCCGTGAGAGGCAGCATTCTCGGTGTCGCGGTGGCGCTGCTTTGGGCCTGCCAGCCCAAAGAGGTCGAGATCCGCGTCAACATCGTCACGTCGTCGTGCGAGTCGGCGACGCCGCTGGAGAACGTCACCCACCTCAAGGTGCGCGTGATGGCGGCCGATCTGACGCCGCCGATCGAGGCGGTCAGCATCGTCTCGGCCGAGCAGCGCGAGCTGCGCATTCCCGACATTCCGGCCGGGCCGGCGCGCGTGGTCGAGGTCCGGGCGTACCGCAATGAGCCGAACGCCGGCGGAGCGGTCGTGTCGATGGGGCGGACCCTGCCGTTCGACGTGCCCGATGCGCTGCCCGAGCGGCCCGAGCCGATCGAGGTCAACGTCTTCTTGCGGCGGGTGAACATGTTCACCCGGCCGAACACCGCGGTGGCGCCGAACACCTGCTCGAAGATGGGCACGCCGCGCGCGGGCCACACCGCCACGCTGTTGCCCAGTGGCAAGGTGCTGGTGGCCGGCGGCTACACCTCGGTGGTGTTGGATGGCGGCATGCGAGTGCCGACGGCCACGACCGCCAGGACGGAACTGTTCAACCCCAACACCGGGCTCTTCGAGGAGGGGCCGGACGTGGGGGTGGCGAACTCGCAGAGGCAGATCAGCCCCCTTCCGCGCGCGTTCCATACGGCGACGCTGCTCAAGAACGGTCAGGTCCTCGTTTGGGGCGGCGAGAGGTTCGACCCGGGAAGCTCGGTGCTGCAAGCCAGCGTGCTCATCTACGACCCGACGAAGAACCAGTTCGCCGGAATCCCGCCGCAGTACCTCGAACGGTCCGTCGCCCGCGCCCACCACGCCGCCGTGCTCGACCAGGCCGGTCGGGTGCTCATCGTCGGAGGATGGGGTGTGGAGAGCCAGCCCGGAGGCGGGTTCAGGCGCGTCGTCGAGCCGAGGGTGGAATGGTTCGATCCGGCCACGACGAAGGGAGCCATCGTGCAGGGCGAGGCGTTGCCACGCCTGGGCATGAGCGCTCAGGCCGTGAAGAACGGCCAGTTCATCGGCGTTGCCGGAGGGCACGACGGAACGCGGCTCACGGACGAGGTGGTCTTCTTCACCTTCGACGGCGGGGGATTCTCGCGGGTGGCGACGCAGCAGACGCTCCGGCTGCGGATTCCGCGCAGGGCTGCCGGCGCGGCGCTTCTGCGAGATGCCAGGGACGTGCTCCTCGTCGGCGGCTACGGCGATCAGAACGCGCCCGAGAGCTCGTCGGAGATCGTCGCCACCGGAGACCAGTTCAACGTCGCGTCGGGCCCGCCGATCGCCACCGCCCGCGGAGACATCTGCACCGCCGTGCTGCCCGACGGCCGCGTGCTGGCCATCGGCGGCCGGAGCGCGACGGGCAGCGACCGCACCGTCGAGATTCTCGTTCCGCAGTCGGGAGGTTCCATCAGCGTGCTCGAGGCCAAACACTCGCTGCCCTCGGGCCGCTATCACCACACCTGCACCACGCTGGCCGACGGCAGCGTGCTGGTGCTCGGCGGCGTGAAGGACGAGTCCGGGCAGCTCGAAGTGCTGCAGGACGCGCTCATCTACACGCCCGAGCCGCTGGACCCGTAGGCGGCACACGCGGGGGTAGAGCGACGAGCCGGGCCCGAGCAGGCATCAGGCCGAAGGTCGTGCCTCGGCCTTCGGCTCGGTCGTCGCGTCGGCGGTTGCGGTTCCGGCAGCGCGCTCCGGATTCTGGGAATCGGCGGCCTTCGGCTCGGACGCGGACGACTCGGCCTCGAGCGTGGCGCGGCGCTCCTCGGCGGCCCTGGCCTCGGCGGCCTGGCGCTCCTCGGTCGAGCGGTCGGAGGTGGCGAGCTCCTCGGCGGTGGGCGCGGTCTTCTCCGCCGTCATGCCGGTCTTCTTCTCCAGGTCGGCGATGGCCCGCTTGAGGATGTCGTTCTCGAGCAGCGTGCGGTTGAGCCGCTTCTCCAGGGCGCGGAACTTGTCCTTCACCAAATCCAGCTCGCCCTTGGTGACGGTGTAGACCCGCTTCTCGGTCTCGAGCCGGCCTCTGAGCCGCTTCACCTCGCGTTCGAGCTCGGCCGCCTTGGCCTTCGACTTCGAGGCGTCATGAAGGGCCGCCTCGAGCTTCTCCTTCTCGGCGGGATTCAGCTCGCGAATCACCTTCTGCACCGGCGGCTCCTTGGCGGCGGGCTCCTCGCGGCGCGGCTCGGCAGCCGGAGCGGGACGTCGGCCGCGCGATTCGAGCTCACCCTTGAGCCGCTGGATCTCGGCCTGCGCGTGGGCCAGCTCCTCGCGCACGTGCTCGAGCTGGATGGAGGCCTTCCGCTCGACGGCCTCGCGCGCCTTGTGCAGGTCGCTCTCGACCTTGCCGGCTTCTCGCTGCTCGTGGAGCTTCTTCTTCACCTGCTTGAGCTGGTCCTTCAGGTCGGCCGTCGCGGCCTTCTGCTCCTCGAGCTCCTTGCGCTTCTTCTCCAGCTCTGACTCGAGCTTTTCGCGGGCCTTCTGCTCCTGCTCGAGCGCCTCGCGGGCGGCGGGAGCGTTCTTTGGGGCGCGCGGGCCGAACAGCAAGAGCGCCCAGCCGATCAGCGCGGCGGCGGACACGAGGATCAGTGCGATCGTCACGGCGACTTCCTCCGAAAGGGGCGCGCACACTACCAGAGCGGGTCAGAAAATGCTGCCCGCCCGCCTGCGCGGATCGACCTCGCCCTCGCCCTCGGAGGCCTGCCGATCGGGCGGGCGCACACCCTGCGGGCGGACGTCGAGCCGTTTCTCGAGGGCGCTGAGCCGCTCGACGAGGGCCTCGTGCTGCTGCGCGAAGGCGCGCATCACTTCGGCAACCGGGTCGGGCAGGGCGGCGTGGTCGAGCTCGTCGACGACCTGCCGGGTTTCGCGGACGACGCGCCCGGGCACGCCGACGACGGTGGCTCCCGCCGGCACGTCCTTGATGACCACCGAGCCCGAGCCGATGCGCGCGCCCTCGCCGATCTCGATCGCTCCGAGGATGCAGGCGTTCGAGCCCACGATGACGTTCGGGTGAAGATGCGGGTGGCGCACCTGGCGCTTGAGCGTCGTGCCGCCGAGCACCACGCCCTTGTAGATGATGCAGCCGGTCTCGACGATGGCGGTCTCGCCGATCACCACGCCCATGCCGTGGTCGATGAACACGCCGTCGGCGATCTGCGCACCGGGGTGGATCTCGACGCCGGTGAGGAAGCGGTTGTAGTGCGACAGCAGCCGGGCGAGGAGCCTCCGGTTGCGCTTCCACAGGCCGTGCGCCACGCGGTGGAGGGCCAGCGCGTGCACGCCCGGGTAGGCCATGAGGACCTCGAGCCGGGTCCGCGCCGCCGGGTCGTACCGGAGCGCTGCATCGATGTCGCGGAAGAGCCCGCGCAGCATGATCACCGCATTTACCTCACCTGGCGCCCTGCCGCGAACGCTCCCGCTCCCGCTCCCTTTTTTGTCAGTCGAGCTTGTCGGCCGTCTGCAGGCTCGAATGACGCTCGAAGGGCCAACCCGTGCCGGCGCTTCAGGCGCGCGCCGCCGGTCCGCCGAGCAGGGCAAGGGCTTCATGGCCGAGGCGCTGCCGGTGTCGATCGACTTCGCGTTCAACGCGCTCGACCGGCACCGGCTCGAGGCAGACGTCGACCCGCGGAACCTCCGGTCTATCCGCTCGCTCGAGAAGCTGGGCTTCGAGCGCGAGGGGCTGCTCAAAGAGCGGTACTTCGTCGCCGGCGAAATTCAAGACGCCGTGCTCTACGGCCTGCTTCGAACACCCGCTGGCGCCGCTGAGCTCGTCCGGCCCCCGAATCGCGCGGAAGGAACGCCAGCGCCGCGATGGGCCGGCCCGGTCTGCCGCGATTCGCTTTGCCGTTCACCTCGCTCCGGGGTAGGTGGCGACCTCTGGCGCATGCCTGTACTTCGTTACACCCACCGGTTGCTCCTCGGCCTCTGGCTCGGAGCGCTGGTCTGCTTCGCCGCCGTGGTCGCCCCCGCGCTCTTCGCCGCTCTCTCGCCCGCGGAGGCGGGAGCCGTCGTCCGCCGCGTCATCCCCCGCCTGGACCAGCTCGGCGTCGCCGCCGGAGCGACCCTCATCGCCCTCTCGCTCGTCCACGACGGCAGGCCGAAAGGCCGCGGGCTGGTCCGGGTGCTCCTCTTCGCGGGAATGGCGACCCTCGCCGCCACGAGCCTCTTGTGGGTGACCCCGGCGATGGAGGAGCTTCGGCAGCAGGCGGGCGACAAACTGTCCGAGCTCGCCGGAGAGCACCCGATTCGCCAGAAGTTCGGTCGGCTCCACGGCATCTCGACCGCGCTGATGCTGCTCGAGGTGGTGCTCGGGCTCGTCGCGCTCGCGTTTCCGCTCTCGCGCCGGCAGGATTGAGCGGGGAGGGGCCATGCCGAACCTGGATTTGGCGCCCAAGAGGTCGGTGTCGAGCTTCCGCAAGCTCGCCATCGGCACGTGGCAGACCGCGTACGACCCGACCGTCTACGGGACGCTCACCGTGCGCATGGACAAGGCCATGGCGTACATCGACGAGTTCCGCCGCCGCACCGGCAAGCGGCTCACGGTGACGCACCTGGTGACCAAGGCCTGCGCCGAGGCGCTCAAGCGCTGCCCCGACGCCAACGCCATCTTGCGGTGGAACCGCATCTACCTCCGCAAGGGCGTCACCCTCTCGGTGCTGGTGGTGCAGACCGACCAGGGCGACGGCAAGGTCGACCTGACCGCGGCGAAAATCGAGAACGCCGATCAGAAGTCGCTCGCGCAGATCGTCGACGAGATGGAGGAGACCATCGAGCGCGTGCGGCAGCGGAAGGATCGGGCGCTGGAGAAGGGCAAGGGCACGGTGGCGATGGTGCCGTTCTTGCTCATGAACGCCTTCCTCAAGCTGCTCTCGTTCTTGATGTACACGCTGAACCTCGACCTCTCGTTCCTCGGGCTGCCGAAAGACCCGTTCGGAGCCGTCACCGTCACCAACGTCGGCTCGCTCGGGCTCGACACCGCGTACGTGCCGCTGGTGCCGTACACCCGGACGCCGATCTTCGTCGCTCCGGGCGCGGTGAAGGACGCTCCGGTGGTGGAGGACGGGAAGATCGTGGTCGGCAAGGTGATGAACGTGAACGCCTCGTTCGATCACCGCTTCATCGACGGCTTCCATGCCAGCGTGCTCTCGAGCACCGTGCGCGAGATGCTCGAGAACCCGTTCGAGCGGTTCGATTCGCTCGATGCCCTCGAGGCGAAGGCGGCCGGTTCGACCTGAAAGCCGCGACAGCCGCCGTCGCGAAGTCGCTCAGTGCGCCATCGCCTCGAGGCGGCGGATGCGCTCGGCGATGGGCGGGTGCGTCGAGAAGAGCGACATCACCCCGCCGCCCGACAGCGGGTTGACGATGAACAGGTGCGCCGACGCGGGAGCATGGTCGTACGGCAGCATGCGGTTGCCCTGCTCGAGCTTGGCCAGGGCATTCGCCAGGGCCATCGGATCGCCGCAGATCTCCGCGCCGGTCGCGTCGGCGCCGTACTCGCGCGAGCGGCTCACCGCGAGCTGGAGCAGCGTCGCCGCGAACGGCGCCACGAGGAGCAGCCCCAGGCTGGCCAGGCCCGAGCTTTCGCCCTCGTCGTCGCTCCGGCCAGACAAGGCGCCGCCGAACCAGAACAGCGACTGCACCGCCCAGGTGATGACGCCGGCCAGCGTCGCCGCCACGGTGGACAAGAGCGTGTCGCGGTTCTTCACGTGGGCGAGCTCGTGCGCCAGCACGCCCGCCAGCTCGCGCCGATCGAGCAGCTCGAGGAGGCCCGAGGTGACGGCGACGGCCGAGCGGCTCGGGTTTCGGCCGGTGGCGAACGCGTTGGGCGTGTCGATGGGGATGAGGTACAGCCGGGGCATCGGCAGGTTCGCCCGACGCGCCAGATCCTCCACCATCTGGTACAGCCACGGAGCGTCGGCCGGCGAGAGCGGCCTCGCCCCGTGCATCGCCAGCGCGATGCGGTCGGAGAACCACCAGCTCGCCAGGTTCATCGCGATGACGAACATGCCGGCGAAGAGAAGGCCGGTCGGTCCGCCGAGCCGCTGGCCGACCACGAGCGCCAGCGCGGTGAGCCCGGCGAGCAGGATCGCCGTCTTCAGATAGTTGCCGAAGCGGTGCAGCCCGCCGCCGCGACGGGGGGTGTACTGCTGATCCATCGTCCAGGTGCTGTCTCTCATCTCCATTTCCTCGACGGCCCGCTCGAACCTAAGCAGTGAGGCTCGCGCGTCAAACCCGGCAAACGAAAAAGGGCCTTTCCAGGCCCCTTGCTTCAAGCATGGCGTCGAGCCTGACCGACCACGAGGCCGGTACGTTTCATCGTGTTGGTTGGGACTGTGGGTCTTCGCGCGTCTTGCCGATACGACCTCCTGCTTCGAATCAACTTGCGATGGCGTGCGTCTGCTCGCGCAGAGGAAGGCGGCGCTGAACCCGCCGCCGCTCCTTCGCCGCCTTGAGCAGGCGATCGGTACGGCGGTACAGGTCGCGCAGCCGCTCGTCGCTGCCCAGCTCGCACGCGGCGGTGGTGGCGGAGACGCCGATGTCGGCCAGCGCGGCCTTCACCCGCCTCGCCGCCTTGTTCGCCAGCGACAGATCTCCAGCGATCACCAGCGCGAACTCGTCGCCGCCGATGCGGCCGCACAGCTCGTTCTCGCGCGTCACCTCGCGCAGCCTCGCCCCGACGCGCCGGAGCAGCCGGTCGCCGGCGGGGTGGCCGCGCTCCTCGTTGACGGCCTTGAAGTCGTCCAGGTCGATGAGCACCAACGACAGCGCTCCGCCGGTGCGCCGGGCCCTCGCCGCCTCGCGAATCAACGCCCGCACCGAGGCGCGGCGGTTGGGGAGACCGGTGAGAAAGTCGACGAAGGCACGGCGCGCGACCTGCCGCCGCAAGCGGGCCCGCTGCCGAGCCAGCGCGATGCGCGACTCGAGCTCGGCGCCGTCGGCGACGTTCGACATCCACTCGTCGGCGAGCGCGGCGTCGACCCGGCCGCCCACCGCGAGTACCGCGGGCCGATGCTCGGGAGGGAGCGACGCGACGAAAGCGCGCTGCCAGCCCACCGCGCCGCTCATCACCACCACCTGGGGCTTCACCTGTGCGATCGCCTTGGCCGCATCCAAGGGGCCGTCGGCGCGCGCCGCCGGACAGGAGAGCGGCAGCTCGGGCAACCCGTCGAACAACAGCAGCGAAGGGCTCAAGGACATCGAAGACCTCCGCGGCGAAAGCGGTAAGACACGGGTGCGCTTCGTCAAGCTCCGGCCTATCGGGCGCACCGCCCGGCTGGTCCCTCGCCGACCGTCCTTGCAAAGCCCACCCATCGACTTGAACAACGCGTCGCGGCGCGCCGAATTCCCTCGGGCGTCACAGGTAGAAGCGATCGGCCGTGTGCTCCACCAGCTTGAGGATGGTGGTCCAGCCGACGAAGCGGTCGACCTTGCCTTCGAGCGCCTCGGGCGAGTCGGCCACCGCCGCCATCGAGCCGGTGCACGCATAGAGGGTGCACAGGCCCGAGCCGCGGAGATGCTCGAGCAGCTCCCTCAAGGTCGGCAGCTTGCGCGCCTCGAAGCGGTCGGCGACGTCTTCGCGCAGATCGGGCTCGTCGAGCGCTCCTCTTGCCAGCCGCTCGAGCGCCCACCAGAAGAAGAAGACGTCGGCCCTTCTGCCCAACGCGGCGGCCGCCGCGGCGATGGACAGCGCCTGGTGCATGCGGTCGTACTCTCCGCTGTGGAGGAACACGGCCACCGGGCCGCCCACCGCCTGGCTCATGCCTCCTCGTAAACGCCCCGTCCCGGCGAGATCAAGCCCGAGGTGGCCGGACCGACCGGTCAGCCCCCGCGAGCGACCGCTCGGGAGGCATCGCGTTGCGCCGCTCTCGCGCCGCCTGTTAGGAACCCCGCGCGTTTCGCGCACTTCCATGAGCGAGGAGAGCACCGCCCGGCGCAAGGACGCCCATTTGGACCTGTGCGCCACCGAAGAGGTCGAGCCGGCCCAGAACCGGACGCTCTTCGACTGCGTGCACCTGGTGCACTGCGCGATGCCCGAGCTCGCCGTCGACGACGTGGACACTTCGGCCGAGCTGTTCGGCAAGCGGCTGAAGCTTCCGCTGGTCATCACCGGCATGACCGGGGGTACCGAGCGGGCCGCCGCCGTCAACCGCGACCTCGCCGCCCTCGCCGACAAGCACGGCCTGGCCTTCGGCGTGGGGAGCCAGCGCGCGATGAGCGAGCGGGCCGATTCGGCCCAGACGTTCCAGGTGCGAACGGTGGCTCCGACCGCGGTCCTCATCGGGAACATCGGGCTTCGCCAGGCCGCGCAGCTCGGCGTCGACGGCGTGCGCCGCCTCTCGGACGCCATCGGCGCGGACGGCATGGCGTTGCACTTGAACCCCGCGCAGGAGCTCACCCAGCCCGAGGGCGACCGCGACTTCCGCGGCGGCTATGCCACGGTCGAGGCGCTGGCCAGCTCGTACGGAGACCGGCTGCTGGTGAAGGAGACCGGCTGCGGGCTGTCGCCTCAGGTGGCGCGGCGGCTCGTCGACTGCGGCGTGCGCGTGCTCGACGTCTCGGGCCTGGGCGGAACCTCGTGGGTGCGCGTGGAGCAGCTCCGTGCAGAGGGCGCGTCGGCCGAGGTGGGCGAGGCGTTCGCGAGCTGGGGCATTCCGACCGCGGCGGGCGTGGCCTCGGTGAGGCGCGCACTCGGCGACGGCGTTCGGATCATCGCCTCGGGCGGCATCCGCACCGGGCTGGACGTCGCCAAGGCGCTGGCCCTGGGGGCCGATCTCGCCGGCATGGCGCTGCCGCTGTTCCGGGCGCAGCAGCAGGGGGGCATGGAGGCTTTGGAGCGTGCGCTCGAAGTGGTGGCCGCATCGCTCCGGCAAGCCCTGCTACTGACGGGCAGCAGAAACGCAACCGAGCTGCGAGCGAAGCCGAAGGTGCTGACGGGAGAATTGAAGGACTGGCTCGGATCGCTATAGAGGGGGCCTTTCGGGCCGAGAGGAGACAGACGTGTCCGAGACCGTGACATCGCGACTGGCCGGCTTCCACAAGCTGCCGCTCGAGGAGCGGCGCGGCCATCTCGCGCGCATGTTCCGCCTGCCGCTCGAGGAGCTCGAGCGGGTGCTGGCCGACGGCTCGCTGCCCATCGAGGTGGCCAACCAGATGATCGAGAACGCGGTGGGCACCTTCAGCCTGCCGCTGGGCCTGGGGCTGAACCTGACCGTCAACGGGCGCGACTACATCGTGCCGATGGCCGTCGAGGAGCCCTCGGTGGTCGCGGCCGTTTCGTTCGCCAACAAGATCGTCCGCGAGGCGGGAGGCTTCACCGCCGAGGCCGACGACTCGCTCATGTACGGCCAGGTGCAGGTCACCCGCTACGGCGACCCCGAGGAGGCGACGAAGAAGCTCCTCGCGCACAAGGAGCAGCTTCTGGCGCTGGCCAACAGCTTCCACCCGCAGATGGTGCAGCGGGGCGGCGGCGCGAAGGACGTCGAGGTGCGGGTGCTGCCCGCTCCGGAGGGGCCGCGCGGCGAGCCGCTGCTCATCGTGCACATCCTGATCGACACGCAGGAGGCGATGGGCGCCAACCTCATCAACACCATCGCCGAAGGCGTGGCTCCGCTCGTGGAGCAGATCACCGGCGGCAAGGTGTACCTGCGCATTCTCTCGAACCTCGCCGATCGGCGGCTCGCGCGGGCCTTTTGCCGCATTCCCGTGCCGCTGCTCGCCGACTTCGACATGTCGGGCGAGGCGATCGCCGAGGGCATCGCCCAGGCCAGCCGGTTCGCCATGGCCGACCCGTACCGCGCCGCGACGCACAACAAGGGCGTGATGAACGGCATCGACGCGGTGGCCATCGCCACCGGGCAGGACTGGCGCGCCATCGAGGCCGGAGCGCACGCCTTCGCCTGCCGCGACGGCCAGTACCGGCCGCTGTCCACCTGGCACCTCGAGGAGGGCCACCTCGTCGGCCGCATCGAGCTGCCGCTGGCGCTCGGTACCGTGGGCGGGCCGATCAAGGTCCACCCGGGCGTGCAGCTCTCGATGCGGATTCTGCGCGTCGGCAGCGTGCGCGAGCTGGCGATGGTGTTCGCGTCGGTGGGCCTGGCCCAGAACTTCGCGGCGCTGAGGGCGCTGGGCTCGGTGGGCATCCAGCGCGGGCACATGGCGCTGCACGCGCGGTGCGTGGCGGTGACCGCGGGCGCGCGCGGCGACTGGGTGGAGAAGGTCGCCAATCTTCTGGTGAAGGCCGGGCACGTGAAGGTCGAGAAGGCGAAGGAGATTCTCGCCTCGCTCCGGCCGGAGGAGGGGGCCGCGGCCGCCACCGGCACCGGGTAGCGCGTGGGACGAGGCGCGTTCACCGCCTTCGGGCCGGGCAAGGTCATCCTGCTGGGAGAGCACGCGGTGGTGTACGGCCACCCGGCCCTGGCCGGCCCGTTGCCGCTGGGAGTGACCGCCCGCGCCGTCGCCGCGAGCAGGTGTGCCCTCTCGGTGCCGAAGCGGCTCACCGGCTTAAAGCGCAAGCTCTTGCTCGAGGCGTTCGAGCGATTGGCTTCTGCCTGCGGCCACCCGGCGGTCAGCGTGTCGCTGAAGAGCGATCTGCCGCCGTCGATGGGGCTGGGCAGCTCGGCGGCGGTGTCGGTCGCGTGCGCGCGGGTGCTGCTCCACGCGGCGGGCGGGTCGGCTCGGCCCGAACGCGTGGCCCGATTGGCCGCCGAGATGGAGCGCGTGTTCCACGGCACTCCGTCGGGGATCGATCACACCACCAGCGCGCTGGGGCGGCTGATTCGGTATCGCAGGCGTTCTGGACGGTTGCTCGGCGAGGTGCGCGCGGTCGACTGCCCGAAGCCGCTGCGGCTGTTGATTGCGCTGGTGGGCGAGCGGAGCCCCACGCGAATCGTCGTGGCGGCGCTCAAAGGCCGTCGCGAGCGGTACCAGTCGAGGTACGTGCGGCTGTTCGCGGAGATCGGCCGACTGGTGGAGGAGGGCAAGACGGCGATCGAGTCGGGCGATCTCGAGGGGCTCGGAGACGCGATGAACGTCAACCAGGGACTGCTCGCGGCGCTGCAGCTGTCGTCGCCGCGGATCGATCAGATGGTCTACCGGCTGCGGCGAATGGGCGCGCTCGGGGCCAAGCTGACCGGAGCGGGCGGAGACGGCGGAGCGGTCATCGGGCTCTTCCGCGAGCCCGAGCCCGCGGTGGCGCGCCTGGCGAAGGACGGCGTTCGGTGCTTCGTGGCACAGCTCGCGGGGCCATTGGCGTTATGAGTCGCTCCACGTTCAGGGCGCACCCGAACATCGCCCTGGTGAAGTACTGGGGCAAACGGGACGAAACGCTCATCCTGCCGCACCAGTCGAGCTTCTCGGTGACGCTGGCGCCGTTGTCGGTCACCGCGACGGTCGAGCTCGGCCGGCCGGCGGACGAGATCGAGATCAACGGTGCTCCGGCGCAGGGCGAGGAACGCGCGCGCGTGGTGCGGCTGCTCGACGAGGTGAGGGCGAATCGGTCGCTGGGCGGAGCATACGTCTCGACGCGCGGCGATTTCCCCAAGGCGGCGGGGCTGGCGAGCAGCGCGGCGGCGTTCGCGGCGCTGGCGGCATCCGCGCGGTCTGCGGCCGGGCTGCCGGAGGACGCACGGGCCGCGTCGATTCTGGCGCGACTGGGTTCCGGCTCGGCCTGCCGCAGCGTTCACGGCGGGTTCTGCGTGTGGCACCGGGGCGAGCGCGCCGATGGGACCGACAGCTACGCCGAGCAGGTCTTCCCGCCCGACCACTGGCCGTCGCTGCGGCTGGTGGTGGCGCTGGTGGCGCGCGAGGAGAAGAAGGTGAAGTCGCGCGACGGCATGCATCTGACGGTCGAGACGTCGCCGTACTATCCGGCCTGGGTGAAGGACGCCGAGGCCGAAATACCGCGGGCGATCGAGCTCGTGCGCCGACGCGACCTGGCGGGCCTGGGCGCGCTGGCGGAAAGGAACGCGTGGCGAATGCACGCGACGGCGCTCGCGGCGGATCCTCCGCTCTGCTATCTGCAGCCGGGGACGCTCGCGGTCATCCACGCGCTGGCGCAAGCCCGGGAGCGCGGCGTACCGGTGTGGTTCACGCTCGACGCCGGACCGAACCCGGTGCTGCTCACGGATGAAGCGCACGTCGAGGCCGTCGAGGCGTTGGCCCGCGGGGCCGGAGCGACGGACGTGGTGCGCTGCTGGCCCGGGTCGGGGGTCGCTCCAGCCTGACGGGTGACTTCGCGCCCGAGCGTCGAAGTTGCGGCGGCTGCCATCGCCGGTCGAAAAGGAGACGGCATGCGCGGCGAAAAGTGCCGTGCTAGGAGCCGGGGCGATGGAACGCGCCCTCTCGGCCCCCGGCAAGCTCTTCCTCTCCGGAGAGTACGCGGTGCTGTGGGGCGGCACGGCCAACGTGGCGGCGGTCGGTCCGCGCGGCCACGGTTACGTGCGGCGGCGAGCGGACCGCGAGGTGCACCTCGTGCTCGCCGAGGGCCGGCTGGTGGGCCACGCCACTCCGCTGGGAGTCCACTGGCGAGCCGAGATTCCGCCTGCATTCGCGTTTGCCGCGCGCGCCATCGACATCGCATTCCGCGCCCGTATGAAGGAGTCGCTCGGGCTCGAGGTGGCGCTCTCTCCGTCGATGCAGGTCGAAGGGCGCAAGCTCGGGTTCGGCGGCAGCGCGCGCGCGTGCGTCCTCGCGGCGGAGTCGGCCCGGTACGTGCTCGAAGAACCCGTCGATGCGTTGAAGCTCGCGCTCGTCGCGCACGCGGTGGCTCAGGGCGGCATCGGCAGCGGCGCCGACGTCGCGGCCATCTTCGCCGGGGGCGTCATCCGGTACCGGCGCTATCCGGTCGAGCCGCTGATTCAGGCATCCAATGCCGGGCAACTGGAGTCGGCGCTCGCTCAATCGCCTCCGGTGGATCTATGGCGCCTCCCTTCGCCCAGGGTGCGCCTGGTCTACGCGTTCGCGGGCGAGAGCGCCGCGACGCCGTCGCTCGTCCAGACCATCGAGCAGAAGCTCACCGGCGCCCGCCGCGACGCATTCATCCTGCGTTCGGACGAGCTGGGCCGCGTGCTGGAGGATGCGATGGCACGCGGCGACTTCGGCACGCTGGCCCCTGCCGTGGGCGAGCTGCACCAGAGGCTCTGCGAGCTGGGCCCGCTCGAGACCGAGCCCATCCGCCAGATCGTCGCGCTGGCTGAAAGCCGCGGCTGTGTGGGGAAGATCTCCGGAGCGGGCGGCGGCGACGGGTGCGTGCTGTTCGCTCCCGATGCCGAGCGCCAGAACGAGCTCGTCGAAGCGCTGCGGACGCGCGGCTTCTTCGCGATGCCCGTCGAGCTCGAGCCGGGGCTGCGCGGTGAAGCGCGGCCCGAACAGGAGCTGGTGAAATGGCTGGGCGCCTGAAGCGCGTCGTCGCCATCGGCGGAATCCTCGTCGCCGGCGGGGTCTGGGTGGGAACGTCGGTCGCGGCCTCGCAGGTGGCCGAACGCCTGAACGGCGTTCATCGCAAGACTCCCTACCGCCCCACGCCGCGTGGCGCCGAGCTGCACGCGCGGCTCGTCATCGCGGATCTCCACGCCGACTCGGTGCTGTGGGGACGGGACCTGAACCAGCGCGGCAGCTACGGGCACGTCGACGTTCCGCGGCTCGTCGAGGGGAACGTCGCGCTGCAGGTCTTCGGGGTGGTGACGCAGACGCCGCGGAACATGAACACCGAGCGCAACGACGACCGCACCGACGACATTCGCCTCTTGGCGATGGCGCAGAAGTGGCCGCCGGCGACGTGGACGAGCCTCAAGGCGCGCGCGGTGTACCAGGCGCGAAGGCTCGAACGCGCCGTACAGGCGTCGAACGGCAAGCTCACCCTGATCCGCTCGCGGGGCGATCTCGACCGCTTCCTCGAGCGCCGCGGCTCGGGCCGTACCGTGGCGGCCATGATTGGGCTCGAGGGCATGCACGCGCTCGAGGGCAAGCTCGAGTCCATCGACGAGCTGTTCGATGCCGGCTTCCGGATGATGGCGCCCGCGCATTTCTTCGACACCGCCCTCGCCGGCTCCGCGCACGGGGTGGAGAAGGGCGGGCTCACCGAGCTGGGCCGCCAGGCCATTCGCCGCATGGAGGCGAAGGGCATCACGCTCGACCTGGCGCACATCTCGCCCAAGGCATTCGACGAGGCGCTGGCCATCGCGAAGAAGCCGGTCGTCGTCTCGCACACCGGCGTGCGCGGCACGTGCGACAACACGCGCAACCTCTCCGACGCGCAGCTTTCGGCCGTGGCGAAGAACGGCGGAGTGGTGGGCATCGGCTACTGGTCGACCGCGGTCTGCGGCGACGACGCCGCTGCCATCGCCCGGGCAATTCGACATGCGGTGTCCGTCGCCGGAATCGACCACGTCGGCATCGGCTCGGACTTCGACGGAGCCGTCTCCACCCCGTTCGACGCCGCCGGGCTCGTCGAACTCACCGACGCGCTCTTGGCCGCGGGCTTCGGCGAGGACGAGCTGCGAAAGCTGATGGGAGGAAACGCGCTGCGCGTGCTCCGGGCCAACCTGCCCGAGTGACGGCGCGGTTTGACAGCCGCGCGGGCGCTGTGGTGCCTTTCGCGCGCCCCGGAGCTCCCCATGCGAACGTTCGTCGTGCTGCTGCTCGTTCTCGTGGCATGTGACCGCCGCGAAGCGCCACCGCCTCCGCCGATCTGGTCGCCGGGCACCATCTACGCCACCGAGCGCGACGCCAGTCCCCGAGCGGTCGCAGATCTACGGCGACGTCACGCCCGAAGCCATCGAGCGCCTCAAGGCGGCCGGAGCGGTCGTTCTCATGGCCCACACCGAGCAGTGGACGGCGGACCAGCTCGCCGCGCTGCCGCTCGACGGGTTCGAGATGTACAACGTGCACGCCAACCTGTTCCTCAAGCTCGGGCTGGCGGCGGATCTCATGTTCCGCGTCGAGCGCGGCGAGGAGGGCCTCCCGCACCCGGACCTGCTCATCCTCCCGCTGGTGACCGAGGACCCGCGCTACGTCGACACCTGGGGCACGGTGCTGGCGCGCGGCAAGCGTGCGGCGACCACGATGGGAACCGACTGCCACCGGAATTCGCTGCCGCAGCTCACCGCCGACGGCGAGCGCATCGACAGCTACCGGAGAATGATGATCGCCTTCTCCAACCACCTGCTCGTCCGGCCGCGCCCGGACGGACGGTGGGATGACGCCGAGCTCAAGGAAGCGCTGCGGGCGGGTCGGCTGTACGGTGCGTTCGAGTACCTCGGCTACCCGGTCGGCTTCGACTTCGTCGCGCTCGAGGGCGGCGCGGTGCGCGAGATGGGAGAGTCCGTCTCGCTCTCGGCCGGTGCGCGTCTCGCGGTGAAGGCGGCCAAGGTGAGGGACCTGGCGCCCGACGCCGAGTCGCCGCAGATCCGGGTGCGGTTGCTCCACGCCAGGGAAGGCGGTTGGAACGAAGTCGCCGCCTCCGACGGCGACCTCTCGTTCGAGCCCACCGCACCCGGCGCGTACCGCGCGGAGGTGCGAATCACGCCGGCGCACCTCAAGGGCCACATCGGGCGGCGCTTCGATTGGATCCGCGAGGAGAAGCCGTGGATCTACTCGAACCCCATCTACGTCGTGCCTTAGAAGACATGCCCGAACGTGATGTACAGGCCCTGCCGGCCCGTCTCGAGCGCCTGCGCGTAGTCGAGGCGCACCACCGCCGCGCGGCGTGAGAGCCGGAGCCCGCCGCCCAGCCCCACGTGCCAGAGCCACCACGGCCCGTCTTCGACGCCGGGGTGCCACACCCTGCCTGCGTCGGCGAACGCCACGCCGCCGATCTTCAGCGGTGCTCCAAGCAGCTCGAGCTCGAAAGGGTAGAAGCGCAGCTCGGTGTTGCTCACCAGCTTCACCGTTCCCACGTACCGGTTCCGCGGCACGCCGCGCACGCTGTTCTGGCCGCCGATGGCATCGAGGTAGGCCAGCCCGCCGATGGTGCTCCATTCGAAGAACGGCGATTCGCCCACCAGCACGTCGCCGACCAGCCGCTGCCCGAGAATGAGGCGCGGCGTCATGAGCGAGAAGAAGCGGCGCTCGGTGGCGGTGATGCCCGCGTACGTCCACCGGCTGCCGAACGCCCGCGAGGACACCCTCAGCGACAGCTCCTCGGCGCCGCCGCGCGTGGGATCCGCCTCGTCGTCGCGCGTGTCGAACAGCGCGCCGAGCCAGACCTGTCCGTCGGGGCCGCCCTCGACGCCGGCGGGGCGCTCCTCGAGCAGCACCGAGCCGATGTAGGGCGACAGGCCGAGCCAGCGGAACGCGTACCCGGCGAACACCTGCACCGGCCCCTCGTCGCCCGCCGCCGACAGCCGCAGGCGAACCCAAGCTCCCGGCGAGAGCCGGTCGAAGGCGAACCGCCGGTTCTCGCGTGACGGCTCGGCCGTCTCTCCCGGAGCAGCGAGGTTCCCTGCGCCGTAGTACGGGCTGTACAGCTCGCGGCGCCACTCCAGGCGCGCCTCGAGCCGCGCCCGCCCGAAAAGCCTCGGCCCGTCGTAGCGGAACCAATGGTTCTGCACGCCGCGCGTGGTGAAGAACGCCTGCGCCGCGAGAGCGTGCCGGTATGGGCGGAAGGGGGGCGAGTAGAGGTACGCCCCTCCGACCGCCCCGAGGCCGAGGCCGAGGTCCGTGTTGTAGCTGACGAGGGGCAGGGCGAATGCGTCGAAGTCGCGCTCCCCCTCGTCGGCTTCCGAGCCGGCGGCCACGAGCGCCGCCGCGGCCAGCGCGATGAGCATCGAAACCAAGTTGGGTCTGCACACTGCCGAACGGCACTTCCGGCCGGCTCGCCCGTTGCGCGACCTGCCGCCCGTGCGGCTCGTCCAGCTCCCTGCGGGCATGGACAGATTTCCGCCGGAGTTGTGGGGGGCAGCTTGCGGGAGCTCGGGGTCATCTCTCCGGCGATGCGCGCATGGGCCGCGCGCTCGATCGCTCGAATCGGCCGGAGCGTCGGCCGCTCTCCGCACCGCCGCAGAAGAAAGCTGCTCCTGGTGCACCTCGACGGAGTGCCCTACCGCCTGCTCGAGTCGGCCATCGCGGCCGAGCGCATGCCGTTCCTCTCGGCGCTCGTGCGCAGCGGCGCCTACCACCTCGACGCGGCGTTCTGGGGCTCACCCGCGTCGACGCCGTGCTTTCAGGCGGGCGTCCTGTACGGCCTGCGCCACCCGAACCTGCCGGCCTACAGCTGGTACGACCGCGAGCTCGGGCGCACGGTGCGCATGAACGTGCCGGCCGACGCATGCGCCATCGAGCAGCGCCTCGTGGGCCAGACGTCGAGCAGCCTGCTCGAGGGCGGGGGCACCGCGTACCTGGCGCTGTTCGGAGCGATGGCCCACGAGCCTGTGTGCATGACCTCGCTCGCCGACTGGAGCCACCTGCTCGGCTCGCTCGTGCGCAACGCGCGGGGGCTTTCTGGCGCGAGCCGGCGCGGCGCGTGGAGCTTTTTGCACACGCTCGTGAAGGAGAGCTTCATCACCGCGCGCGACGTGGTGCGGTGGGCCGAGCAGCTCCGCGACTGGCGGCACGAGCGCGAGTTCATGATGAACCGCTTCTTTCTCTGCTCGCTCGCCTGGAGCCTCGCGCACAGCCGCGCCCTGGTCGACATGGTGCGCGGCGTGCCGGTCATCTACCTGGTGTTCGGCAACTACGACGAGATTTCGCACCGGCGCGGGCCGACTTCGCCGCAGGCGTTGAGCGAGCTCTACCGCGTCGACCACCAGCTCGCCGAGCTGTACGCGGTCGCGCGGATGCTCGACGCGCCCTACGACGTCGTCATCCTGACCGATCACGGCCACGTGGACTCCGAGCCGATCGAGCGGCGCATCGGCCACCGTCTGGGCGCATGGCTCGGCTCGAACGAGCCGGCGCACCTTTCGGCCGAAGTCGAGCGCGGGCTACTGGACGGCCGGCGCTTCGTGCCCGCAAGCCCGGTGCAGCACCGCGACGAGCCCGAGCTCGTGGAGGCGGGCAACTTCGCCCACGTGTACCTCTCGCGCGGGCGGAAACCCCTCGAGGCGATGGACCTCTTGCGCACGCACCGGCACGTGCTCGCGCGCGCGGTGAGCCAGCCGGACATCGGCATCATCGCGGTACGGCGGGGCGACTCGGCGGTGGCCATCATCCGAGGCGGCGTGTACGGGCCGCGCGAGCTGCACGCATCTCCGCTCTCGAGCGAGTTCTCCCGCGCCGCGGTGGCGGACCTGTTGCGCGAGCTACCGCACATGCCCACCGCGGGCGATCTCGTCCTCTACGGCGAATCGCACCAGCCGGGCGGCACCGTCGGCTTCGCGTGGGAGTTCGGCTCGCACGGCGGGCTGACGCACATCGAAACCGACAGCTTCGTGATGTGGCCGGCCACTTGTCCGCTCGACCTGCGCGGCCTCACGCACGTGACCGAGCTGTACGAGAAGCTGTCGGAGGTCTACCGGGACGGCCGTCCGTCCCCGTCGCGCCGGGCGGCGTCGTGAGGAGCGTGGTGGCGGGTCGAACGGCGCTGAAGATTCTCCTCGGCATCACTGGCGTGGCCGTGTCGGTCGCGCTGATCAGCACCGCCTTCTTCCACGTGCGGCTGATCGGCGGGCTTCAGCTCGTGCCGCGCTTCGACTTCTCGAAATTCCTGCGGCAGATCCCCGCGCACGCGCACTGGCTGCTCCCGTTCCTGGTGCTGTCGGCGTCGATGGTGCCGCTCAGGGCGGCGCAGTGGCAGACGACGCTCCCCAGGCCGGTGCCCTACCGCGAGCGGTACCACCTGGTGGCCATCGGCGCGTTCGTGCACAACGCGGTGCCCGGCAAGCTGGGAGACGTCTTCCGCTCGTTCCTGATGGCGCGCACGCAGCGGCTGCCGTTCGTGCAGTCGCTGGGCTCGGTGGCGGTGTGCAAGCTCCTCGAGTTCGGCGCGTTGATGCTCCTGGTGTCGGCTTCGTTCCTGGGGCCGTTCGCGCGCGAGGTGGGCCGCTTCGAGGCTCCGCTGCGTCTGGCGGTGGCCGCCTGCATCGCCCTGGTGCTGCTGGTGGTGGCCCTGGCCCGCTTGGCCGGGCCCATCGCCCGTCGGCTCGACCGGGTCGCACGGTTGCCGAAGCTCGTCGGCTTCCTTCACAACGTCGAGGTCGGGCTCGGAGCCGCCCGCTCGCTCCCCGGCCTGGGCCGCGCGCTGCTCCTGTCCGTTCCCCCGGTGCTTGCGCCCGCCTTCGCCTACGGCATCGCGCTGCACCAGCTCGGCATCGAGGGAGGGCTTTTCGCCGGCGCGGTCGTGCTCGGCGCCATTGCGATCGGCCAGGCGACGCCCGGCATCCCGGCAGGCATGGGCATCTACTACTTCGTGACGAGTTGGACGGCGCGAAACCTGGGCGCCTCGGCCGAGGACGCCGCCGCCTTCGCCGCGCTGACGCACCTGGGCACGGTGGCCTCGCAGGTGGCCGTGGGCGCCGTGTCGCTCTTGGTTCGCCGGGTGAGGCTGACCGAGCTGCGCCGGAGCGCCGACGAAGCCGCCGAGGCGATGAAGCACGTCAGCGAGGAGCCCGCCAGCGCCTGACCTGCTCCGGAAGTGCCCTCGAGAGGACTCGAACCTCTACGGCATTGCTGCCACTAGACCCTGAATCTAGCGTGTCTACCAATTCCACCACGAGGGCGTAAGGCGCGCAGATATAGGAGCCGCTGCCGGGAACGTCAAGCGCGGCGTCTGACGGCGTCCGGCGGCGTCTGCCGTGCTCGGAACCCGTGAACGAGGTCGTCCATTGCACGCCGCTCGGCGGAGCGTCTCCCCAAAGAACGCTTCACCATGGGCGCGGATGCCTTGACCCTCACCAGGGGCATCTGAAGACTGCGCCGCCATGCCGGGTCCAATTCGTCGCGCGTTGGCCGCCTTCGTGCTTGCGGGTTGCTCGTCCGCTCCGTCGGCGCCCGATGCCGGCCAGGTGCGCTCCCGCCCGGACGGCGTGGAGCTTTGCTACACGGAGCTGAGCAGCACCCATCCGGCGACCATCGGTTTCCGGACCGCGTTGTCCGAAGGCCGCGCGGCGGATCGGATGGCTGCGCTCACCGCGCTCGAGGCCGCAGCGAAGGAGCACCCGCGAGAGGAGCAGCTCGCATTGCTTTCGGGTCTGGCGCACCTGTGGCGGCTGGCGGGGCCGCTCCCGAGCGAGCAGGGAGATCAGACAGTCATTCTCCAGTCGGCGACGGCGGCGCGCCGCGAGCTCGAGCGCGCCTACGCGCTGTGCCCGACGGACCACCGGATTCCCGCATGGCTGGGGCCGATCCTCGTGAGCACCGGGCGCGCGCTGGGGAGCCAGCAGCTCGTCGACGAGGGCATGGCCGTGCTCGAGCGCGGCATCCGGCGCTACCCGGCGTTCGTGCTGTTCTCGAAGCTGCTCGTCTACGCCGACCGGCCGGCGAGCGATCCCGAGTTCCGCGAGGCGCTGCAAGCGGTGGAGGCGAACACGCAGGCGTGCGCGGGCGATGGGCCGCTGGGGCTTTCGTGGGACCCCGCGTGCACGAACGGTCCGACGGCGCACCACAACATCGAAGGAGCCTCCGTGTTCCTCGGCGACGCGTACACCAAGGCGGGGCGGGTCGACGAGGCGCGGAACGTCTACGAGCAGGCCAGGGGCAGCCCCGACTACGCCGAGTGGGATTGGCAGGCGCTGCTCGACCAGCGCATCGCCACCGTGGCCGACCGCGCCGTCCGCTACGGCAACGCGGATCCGAAGGACGACCCCGAGGCGATCTGGCAGGCGAGCTACCAGTGCTCGATCTGCCACCAGCGGTAGGCGAGATCGACTCGACCGCCGCGCGCGTTCACTTCGGCGGCCACTTGCCTTCGGCCTCGAGCTGCCGGCGCAGCTGCGGGTTCTCGTCCATGAAGGCCTTCAGCGACTCCTCGGTGATCTCCACCTCGATGTCTTGGCTGCCGACGTGGGCCTGGCAGCCCAGGCGAGAGTAGGGCCGGACGTCGAACGCGAGATCCAACCGGTCCATTTCGCAGTCCTCCTGCTCGGACAGCGACTCGAGGCCCTTGCGGATCCACACGTGGCAGGTCGAGCAGGCGCAGACTCCGCCGCAGCTGTGGCCGACCTTGGCTCCGCACTGCTCGGCGGCCTCCAGAATGGTGGAGCCCTCGGGCACCTCCACCGTCACGTCGTCGAGCGGGCTCTTGAAGTGGATCTTCGGCACCTCAGTACTCCTCGACCGAGTGGCCGGCGACCGCCCGCTGAATGGCGCGGTTCATCACGCGTTCGACGAACGGCTTCGACAGCTCGTCCAGCGCGTGAATGGCCTCCTCGAGCTCGGAATGCTCCTTCGCCGTCTCCTTCAACGTGGCCACGCGGCGCATCGCGGCCTCGATCTGCTCCCGCTCGTCGCCGGCGAGGAGGTCTCCGTTCTCGCGCAGCTGCTTCTCGGCATCGGCCAGGATGCGCTCGGCCTCGACCTGCTGCTCGCGGAGCAGCCTGAGGCGCATGTCCTCCTCGGCGTGCTCGATCGAGTCGAGGAGCATCCGCTCGATCTCCTCGTCCGTCAGCCCGTGGCTGGGCTTGACGGTGATCTCTTGCGAGATGCCGGTGGTGAGCTCTCTGGCCGAAACCGACAGGATGCCGTCGGCGTCGACCTGGAACTTCACCTCGACCCGGCCCATGCCGGCGGGCATCGGGGGAATGCCGCTGAGCCGGAACCGGGCCAGCGAGCGGTTGTCGGCGACCAGCTCGCGCTCGCCCTGCACCACGTGAATGTCCATGCCCGTCTGGCCATCCTTGAACGTGGTGAAGATCTGGGCCGCGGCGGTCGGAATCGTCGAGTTGCGCATGATGAGCTTCTCGACCACGCCGCCCATCGTCTCGATGCCGAGCGACAGGGGGATGACGTCGAGGAGCAGCACCTCGTCCTGCCGGTCCTGGTTGGTGAGCAGGTCCGCCTGCACCGCGGCCCCGAGCGCCACCACCTGGTCCGGGTCGATGTCCGCCAGCGGCTGCTCGCCGAAGAGCTCGGCCACGAACCTGCGAACCGCGGGCACGCGCGTCGAGCCGCCGACCAGCACCACGCCGTCGATGCGGTCGGGCGTGACGCCCGCGTCCTTCAGGGCCCGCCGCACGGCGACGCCCGTCTTCTGAACGAGCGGAGCAATCCACGTCTCGAAATCGGCGCGGCAGACGGGGAAGACGCGGTCGTCGAGCACCAACGCCGCGTCGTCCTGGCGCGTGAGCAGCTCCTTCGTCTGGCGCGCGGCGGCCAGGGCGCGGGCGATGAGCGACGGGCTCGGCGCGTCGATTCCCCACGCGCGCAAGGCCCGCTCGGCGATGGCCCGGTCGAAGTCGTCGCCGCCCAGCGCAGTGTCGCCTCCGGTCGACTTCACCTGGAACACGCCCTCGACCAGCTCGAGGATGGAGATGTCGAACGTGCCGCCCCCCAGGTCGTAGACCGCGAACAGGCCCTGGCTGCCCTTGTCGAGCCCGTACGCCAGCGCCGCGGCGGTGGGCTCGTTGAGCAACCGAAGCACCTCGAGGCCGGCGAGCCTCCCCGCGTCCTTCGTGGCCTGCCGCTGCGCGTCGTCGAAGTAGGCGGGCACGGTGATGACCGCCTGGTCGACCCGGCCGGCGAAGTAGGATTCGGCCCGGCGCTTCAGCGCGCGGAGAATCTCGCCCGAGACCTCGATGGGCGTCACGGGCTGGCCGCCGGCCACCTCGAAGCGCACGACGTTCTTCGAAGGAGCGAACTTGTAGCTGCCGAGCTTCTTCGTCTCCGCATCGTCCGGGCTCTTGCCCATGAAGCGCTTCACCGACTTGATGGTGTCGGTGGGGAAGTCGGCCGCGAGCGCCTGGGCACGCCGGCCCACGACGACGCCGCCGTCTTTCGCGTAGTGGACCACCGACGGCAAAAGCAGCTCGCCGCCCTCGTCCGCCGGGAGGCACACGGGCTTTCCGTGAATGACCGCGGCCACGAGCGAATGGGTGGTGCCCAGATCGATGCCCACCGCGTGCCCCTTGGGCTTGAGCGGGTCGTGAATCTGCAGGTAGCCGGTCTTGGCCACTACAGCCCCTCCTCCTCGAGCCGCTCGGCCTCCTCCAAAAACCGGGTGAAGTAGCGCACCCGCCCGAGCTGGTGGGCGGCGCTCTTCCGGGCGGCGTCGTTCTTCGGGTCCTGCGCCAACGATGCGAGCTGGCGCACCGCCTCGTCCAGGGCCTGCTTCTGGCGCGCGGAGACGTCGTTCGCCATCTTCCGGACCTTCGCCCAGTCCTTCTTCCGGCCGGCTTCGGCCAGCTCCTCGCGCAGCTCGAGGACCTCCTCGAGAAAGTCGAGCGGCATGTCCTTCTGCGCTTCAGCGTCCTCGCGCTCGAGGTCCACCCCGTGCAGCTTGAGCAGGTAGAAGGCGCGCTTCACCGGGTCGCGCAGCACCTTGTACGCGTCGTTGAGGGCGGTCGACTGGAGCAGGGCCGAGCGCCGCTCGGCGTCGCTCTTCGCGCGGTCGGGGTGCAGCTTCAGCGACAGCTCGCGGTAGCGCCGATCGAGGTCGGCGCCGTCGAGCTCGTACCGCGGAGGAAGCTGGAAGACTTCGAAGTGCGTCATGGTTCGATGCGGGACGCCCTTCGACTTCGTTCCTTGAGCGCTCGAGCGCGCGCGGCCGAGAGAGAGCGTGCCCTGGCTATCTGACTATACGGTGAAGCTCTCGCCGCACCCGCACTGGCTCTTGACGTTGGGGTTCTTCAGCTTGAACCCCGAGGCCATCAGGCCCTCCTCCCAGACCAGCTCGGTGCCCATCAGGTAGAGGTAGCTCTTCGGGTCGACGAAGACGCGCACGCCGTCGCGCTCGAAGATCTTGTCGCGCTCCTTCGGCTGCTCGGCCCATTCCATGACGTAGGCGAGCCCCGAGCAGCCGCCGCCGCGCACCGCGATGCGGAGGCCGGCATTGGGCGTGTTGCGGTCGGCCAGAAGCTTCTTGAGGCGCGCCACCGCGCTGTCGGCGAGGGTGATGCCCTTGCCGGCCGGCCTGGTCGCGGCACTGCCCGCCGAGGCGGCGGGCGAGGCGTTGGTGGCGGCCTCGGCCATCACTTCGCCTCCGCCTTCTGGCCCAACCGCTCGGCGCGCTTCTTCTTGAAGTCGGCGATGGCAGCCTTGATGGCGTCCTCGGCCAGCACCGAGCAGTGAATCTTCACCGGCGGCAGCGCCAGCTCGCGGGCGATCTCCTTGTTCGAGATGGTCATCGCCTGGTCGATGGACTTGCCCTTGACCCACTCGGTGACGAGCGAGCTCGAGGCGATGGCCGAGCCGCACCCGAAGGTCTTGAACTTCGCGTCCTCGATGATGCCCTCGTCGGTGATCTTGAGCTGCAGGCGCATGACGTCGCCGCAGGCCGGAGCGCCGACCAGCCCGGTGCCGACGTTGGGGTCGTTCTTGTCGAGCGTGCCCACGTTCCGCGGGTTCTCGTAGTGATCGATGACCTTCTCGCTGTACGCCATCTCGATGCTCCTCGAATCCCTCTAATGCGCCTGCCAGGCGATCGATTTCAAGTCGACGCCTTCCTTGGCCATCTCGTAGAGCGGGCTCATCTCGCGCAGCTTCTTCACCTTCTCCACCACCAACCGGACGACGTAGTCGACCTCTTCCTCGGTGTTGAAGCGGCCCAGGCCGAAGCGGATGGAGCTGTGGGCGAGGTCCTCGTCGACGCCGCAGGCGCGGAGCACGTACGAGGGCTCGAGCGAGGCCGAGGTGCACGCCGAGCCCGAGCTCACCGCCACGTCCTTGATGGCCATCATCAGCGCCTCGCCCTCGACGAACGCGAACGAGACGTTGAGGTTGCCCGGCAGCCGGTGCTCGAGCGAGCCGTTCAGCGTGAGCAGGTCGAGCCCGTCCCACAGGCCGCGCCGGAGCCGCTCGCGCAGCGCCAACACCCGTTCCGACTCCTGCTTCATCTCCAGCCGCGCGATCTCGCAGGCCTTGCCGAAGCCGACGATGGCCGGGACGTTCAGCGTGCCGCTTCTCATGCCGCGCTCGTGGCCGCCGCCGTCGATGAGCGGAGCGATGCGCACCCTCGGCTTGCGCCGGACGTAGAGCGCTCCGACGCCCTTGGGCCCGTACATCTTGTGGGCCGAGAGGGACACCAGATCGACGTTCATCTCGTCGACGTGGAAGGGAATCTTCCCCAGCCCCTGCACCGCGTCGCAGTGGAAGAGCACGCCCTTCTCGCGGCAGATGCGGCCGATCTCCTTGATGGGCTGCACCGTGCCGATCTCGTTGTTGGCGAGCATCACCGAGACGAGCACGGTCTTGTCGGTGATGGCGGCGCGGATGGCCTCGGGGTCGACGCGGCCGTCCTTGCCGACGCCGACGTAGGTGACTCTGGCGCCCGCGCGCACGTCGGCGAGCCACCGCTTGAAAACGGCGTCGTTCTCGAGGTCGTACTTCTTCTCGAGCTCGGGAATCTGGTCGCCTCTGACGTTGGCTCCACTGAGCTCGGAGAGCCGGAGCCGCTTGAGCTCTTCGATGTGATCCGCTCGCTCGTGCTCGAGCCGCTTGCAGGTGTCGAGCACCGCCTTGTGCTCGATGGTGGTGGTGACGACGTGGTCGCCCTTGTCGCGGTAGAACTCGACGACGCCCTTGATGGCCAGGTTGTCCGACTCGGTGGCGCCCGAGGTGAAGACGATCTCCTTGTCCGAGGCTCCGATGAGCGAGGCCACCTGCTTGCGCGCGAGCTCGACCGCTGCCTCGGCGCGCCAACCGAAGGCGTGGTTGCGCGACGAGGCGTTCCCGAACTCGGTGGTGAGGTACGGGGTCATCGCCTCCAGCACCCTCGGGTCGAGGGGCGTGGTGGCATGGTTGTCCATGTAGATCGGCAGCTTCATCGTCGTTCGGCCCTGCTCGCGCCCGCGGGAATTCGCTCGGAAATCCCGCGCCCTACCTATGCCCACTCAATGTGGACCAGTCAAGTCCACTATAACTTCGCGTCGCGCCCGCTTCACCTGAGATAACTACCCGTAAACGCTCCCGCGAACGCTCCCGCTCCCGGCCGTTGTGCTTTGTCCCATGCCGGATCGGCGGCCGCCCCGGGTTGGAGCAACCGCTCCGAATTGGCTCAACCGCCACGCGTCGACTCCCTCGTCCGGCCGGGAGCATGCCCGCGGTCCACCGCCTGCATTCGCGCCCGGCAAGCCCAACTGCCGGGAGAGGGAGCGGGAGCGGGAGCGTTCGCGGGTGGGCCAGGAGGCCGCGATGACAGTCGAGGAGAAGCGACGGGCTGGCAACGGAGTCGAGAAGCGCCCGGACGGAGCGCTGGTGCTGCCCACGAGCCCGCCGAAGGTGCGTTACAGCGAGGGCTGGCGCGCCGGCAAGCCCGAGGAGGATCCGCACAAGACGAAGAAGTGGGGCTTCGTGGCGGCCAAGCCGAGCGAGTTCTTGATTCGCATGCGGGGCGGCACCGTGGTCACCAGCGGCCAGGGCGCGTCGTGCTTCAAGTGGCCGTGGGACTCGGTGGCGATCATCCCCACCACGGTTCAGCGGCTGCAGTTCACCGCCGACCAGATCACCTCCGAGAAGGTCGGCGTGCAGGTGACGGGCCTGGCGGTGTACCGCATCGCCGAGCCGATGATCGCCTTCCGCATGTTGAACTTCTCCTTCCCCGAGCGCGCGCAGGAGAAGCTCGAGGAGATGCTGGTCGAGATGTTCGTCGGAGCGGTGCGCCGCCTGGTGGCAAACCTCTCGGTCGAGCAGTGCCTGACGCGGCGGAAGGAGGGCCTCGCCTCCGAGCTGATGCGCGAGATTGCTCCGGTGGTCTCGGGCATCGGCCGGCCGGACGACCGCACCCAGAAGGGCTGGGGCGTGGTCATCGACACCATCGAGATCCAGGACGTGCGCGTCCTGTCGGGGGCGGTCTTCGCCAACATGCAGGCGCGCTTCCGCCAGGAACAGGAGCGGCTGGCCCGCGAGGCGGTGCTGGCCAAGGAGCGCGCGGTCAAGCTGAACGAGGCCGAGGCCCAGAGGCTCATCGAGCTGTCGCGGCTTCAGGCGGAGACCGACATCCGCGAGAAGCAGCAGGAGGCCAACGAGCGGGCACAGCTCGAGGAGCTCGCCTCGGCGAAGCGGGTGAGCGAAGCCCGGCTCGAGCAGCAGCGTGCGCTCGAGCAGGCGAAGCTGGCGAACGAACGCGAGCTGAACCTCGCCCGGCTCACGGCCGAGCTCGAGCTGGCGCAGAAGCGGCAAGAGGCCCAGGAAAGGTCGCGCCTCGAGCAGCTCGCGGCCGAGGCCCGGCTGGCCGAAGCGAAGCTCATGCACGAACGGGCGGTGGCCCAGTCGCGCATGCAGGCGGAGATCGAGCGGGTGAGGCTCGAGGCCGAGCAGGCGGCGGCGCGGCACGAGGCCGCCATGGCCGAGCAGGCCCACGAGGCCGAGCGGGCGCAGGCGCAGGCCCAGGTCGCCCAGGCGAAGCTGCAGATCGCCGAGCTCGAGCTGCGCTCGGTGGAGCTGGAGACGCGGAAGCAGGCGCTGCTCCAGGAGCTGGAGCTGGGCCGTCAGCGCGCGCTGCGCGAGATCGAGAACTCGCTCTCGCCCGAGGTCATCCAGCTCGCGGTGGCCAACAAGCTCCCCGAGCTGGCTGCGGCGTTCCAGCAGAAGATGGGCGAGGTGCACGTGACCGCGGTCGATGGCGCCAACCCCTTCGGCTACATCGCCGCCGCGCTCCAGGGCGTGCTCGGCGTGGCAAGGTCGGTGGGGCTCGAGCTGCCGAAGAAGGACGCGGACGAGAAGCTCGCGTGAAGAAGCCCTCTCCCACGGGGCGGGGCTCTCGCGTGGGGGGGATGCTCCCCGAGGGAGAGGGCGAAGCCAGCCCGATACAACCTTTGCGCCAGGGCCGCCGCTCTCGGGAAGTCGCGTGGATACGAAACCCCGTCCGCGGTGTGCTGCACGTGGAGTGCAGCGGTTTGAAACTCCGCGGCCCCGAAGCGCATATAAAGGTCGCATGCGCAAGGTGCTGGCACTGGCGGCGTTGGGGGCGTTGGGCGTGGCGGTGGTCCCTTCGTTGTTGCCGACCGGGCCCGACGCCGGGCTCGACGCCACCGGGCTTCTCCAGAGCGGCCGCTTCGCGGTGGCGGCCATGGTCATCTTCCTGGGCGGGCTTCTGACGGCGCTCACCCCGTGCGTCTATCCGCTCATCCCCATCACGCTGGGCGTCTTCGGGGCGAAGAGCGCCGAGAGCCGAACCAAGGCGGTGATGCTCGTCTTTTCGTACGTGCTCGGCATGGGCGTCGTCTTCAGCGTGCTCGGCGTGGTGGCGGCGCTGTCGGGCAAGGCCTTCGGCTCGGCGTTGGGCAGCCCGTGGGTGGCGGGCGGCCTGGCGGTGTTCCTCCTGGTGCTGGCCACGTCGATGTTCGGCGCGTTCGAGCTGGCCTTGCCGTCGGGGCTGGTGCAGCGGCTGAGCAACGTGGGCGGCGGCGGGGTGCTCGGAGCGGCGCTGATGGGCAGCGTGGCGGGATTTCTGGCGGCTCCGTGCACCGGGCCGGTGCTGGCCGGAGTGCTCGCGTTCGTGGCGCAGTCGCAGAACGCGCCGATCGGCGGAGGGCTTCTGTTCATCTACGCGCTCGGCATCGGCGTGCCGTTCTTTTTGCTCGGGGTCTTCGCCGTGCGGCTCCCCAAGGGCGGCGTGTGGATGGAGTGGGTGAAGAGCATCATGGGCATCGCCCTGGTGGCGCTGGCGCTCTCGTACGTGCGCGATGCTCTTCCGGCGCTGCGCGGGCTCGTGTCCGACACGGGTGAGCAGCTGGGGCGAACGCCCGGTGCATTGCTCGCAGCGGTGCTGACCGCCATCGGCGTGCTTCTGGGCGCGGTGCACCGCTCGTTCGAGTCGGGCGGCCGCGAGCTCTGGCTCAAGCTTTCGGGCGTGTCGCTGGTGAGCCTGGCGCTGCTCTTGCGCGCGGGCGCGAGCAACGCTCCGCCGGTGGGCGCGCTGGCGGTGCGCCTGGGGCTTGGGGGCGAAGTGGCCGCCCACGGGCTCGAGTGGGACTACGAGTTCCCGCCCAGGTCGGCGTTCGTGGTGTCGCTCGACGCCTTCGATGCGGTGCTCGAGAAGGCCAGGCGCGAGGGCCGACCGGTGATGATCGACTTCTTCGCCGAGTGGTGCGAGGCCTGCAAAGAGCTCGACCGCGAGGTCTACGTGGAGGCCGACGTGGTGGACGAGGCCAAGCGCTTCGTGGCCATCAAGGTCGACGCGACGAACCCCGACGAGGCCATCGACGAGCTGTTCTCGCGCTACCGCATCCAAGGTCTGCCGACGGTCGTCTTCATCGACGGGCAGGGCCAGGTGCTCGACTACCCGCGCATCACCGGGTTCCTCGCGCCACAGCGCTTCCTCGCCGAGCTGAAGAAGGTCCCCGGCGATCCGCCGTGCCAGCACGACGGCGACTGCCCCTCGCGCTCGAAGTGCCAGGTGGTGGCCTGCAACGGCACGCAGTGCCCCAAGCGCTGCACGTGAGTCGGTCGCTGGGGCGTCACCGGGTGGCTTCGCTCACCACGTCCGAGTAGCCGCTCTGGCCCACTTCGTTGAACGCGCGGACCCGGTAGTAATAGACGGTCATCGCGTTCAGCCCCGTGTCCGAGGCCGAGGTGGCGTCGGCGTTCACGGTCCGAATCTCCGTCCACGGCCCGGTGGCGTTCAGGGCCCGCTCGAGCTTGAAGCCCATCTCGTTGCTCGAGTTGTCCATCCAGGTGAGGTCGATCTGCGAGTCGCTCACCGCCTGGGCCTTGAGCCCGCCCGGGTCCGAGGGGACGCCGGCGACGCCGGTGGTGGCGCAGACCTTCTCGCTGGGGTCGCCTTCCTTCCGCGCCGAGTTGAAGCCCCGGATGACGTAGCAGTACTGCTGGCCCGCGGCGAGAAAGCGGTCCGTGTACATCGTCTCCTTCGTCTCGGCGATGGGCACATCGCGCAGGTAGATGCGGTAGCCCGACACCTCGCCCATGGTCGCGGCGCTCCAGCTGAGCTGCACGGTGGTGGCCTGTACCACCGACGCCATCACCTTCTCGGGCCGGCTCGGGATGGATGGGTCTCGCGGCGTCTGCACGCTGGCGGTCACGGTCGCAGAGACGCCGGCTTCGTTCTCGGCGAACACGCGGTAGTGGTAGGTCGTGAGGTCGCTGAGCCCGCGATCGACGAGGCTGGTCGCGTCGGCCGCCGCCTCGCCGACCCGAGCGTACGGGCCGGCCTCGACCGTCGAGCGCTCGATGACGAAGCGGTTCTCGTCGCTGGAGGCGTCGACCCAGGTCAGCTCCACCTCGAACGCGGAGATCGCCTGCGCCCGAAGCTGGGTGGGGGCGGCGGGCGGCTCCTTCGGCGGTGGGCTGAAGCCCGGCTGCGACAGATCCGAGATTTCTCCCTGGCACGCGCAGATGAGCAGCGAACAGACGAGCAGCGTCCTTCGCATCGCGAATCGAGCTCCTCCCCTTTTGCGGCGTCCCCTGGGCAAGGACCGGGCCCGACGCAAGGCCGCGAAAGCACGAAGGTGTCAACTCGAGTTGGTGTAGAGCGGCGTCCACAGGTATGGCCATGTCGAGAAGCGCCGACGGGCTCCGACTACCGGGTGAACGCGCGCTCCAATGACGGAGCGCCTGAACGCGAGAGGTCACCGATGAAATACATGCTGATGATGAACGTCCCCGGAGGCCCGTACCAGATCGGCCGCTGGCCGGAGAAGGACCTCAAGGCGCACATCGCGTACATGGTCAATCTCAACAAGAAGCTCGGCGAGTCGGGTGAGCTGGTGGCGGCCGAGGGGCTGGCCGGGCCAGACCAGGCCAAGCGCGTGCGCGCCGGCAAGGACGGAAAACCGATCACCGACGGCGTGTTCCCCGAGTCGAAGGAGTTCCTCGCCGGGTACTGGATCGTCGACGTCGACACGCCCGAGCGCGCCTACGAGATCGCCGCCGAGGCCTCCGCCGACCAGCACCGCGGAACGCAATTACCTGCTGACGCACGCGGCGCGGCTGGCAGAGGGCGGGAAGTAGGGTGGGGGGCAGTCCTGCGGCGCCGCCCCTACGGTCGGCGGATGCCAGAACGCTCGCCGCGGCATGGAAATTCGTTGGTGACCAAAGCCGCCGCCTGCGCTCGACACCCTCTCAGCCTCTGGTGCTCCGGGTCATCGCCTGGCTGCGAGTGCCTCGCCCGTGGCGGAGGCTCGCACGACGCCCGGTGAGCTCGGCCCTCGCGCGGCTGGCTGCTCGTCGATCGCTTGCCGCGCAAGGACACCGACGCGACCGTTACCGCGAGCGGAGCGAAGTCATGGCGACGACGACCGAGAGGAAGCGTGGGGTGGGTTCGATGGAAGAAGGGCGCCGAGCCGCATTCGCGTGGGGAACCGTCTTCACCATCGGGCTCCTGCTCTTCGCCGGCGGCGTTCTCTGCCTCATCGCCGCGGGAATCACCGGGCTGGCGTCCATCATCCTGTTCGGTGCGTTCCTGACGGGTGCAGGCGTGGTGGAGATCGTCCACGGCTTCCGCAGGCGCGGGAGCGGTCAGTTCTTCCTCTATCTTTTGGCGGGGCTGCTATCGCTGGTCGTGGGCTTGCTCTTCCTCGCGAGGCCGCTGGCAGGGCTGGCCGCAGTCACGCTGCTTCTGGCCGGGTACTTCTTCGCGGTAGGCATCTTCCGCGGGGTGACGTCGCTGATGGACCGCTACCCGGGATGGGGCTGGGACCTCTTGTCGGGCGCCGCCTCCGTCGTGCTCGGCATCATCGCCGTCGTGCAGTGGCCGATCTCCTCGCTCTGGCTCGTGGGCGTGCTGGTCGGGGTCGAGCTCATCGCCCGCGGCGCGACGACGATGGCGATCGGGCTGGGCGTGCGAAGGCTCCAGCGGCTGCCGGCGTAGCGCGAACGCATGACGCCGTCGCCGCCGTCGACGGAGTCGTCAACAAAGCTGACGCCGCGCTTCGTAACCGGCCGTAGCCACCCCCCCTGCGAGCGGCACGGCGCCTGAAATGGGCCACGCCCGAGGAGGCGACCGTGACCCTGCTCGAGGAGATTCGCGTCGGCCTGCGCGAGATCGGCATCGCGCTGCGCCGTCCTGAGGAGCTCACCGTCCGCTGGAGGGACCGGCGAGCCGGAGCCGCAGCTCCGCGCCCGGCGGTCTTCGCATTGCTGCTCGCGAATGCGGTGCTCGGCCTGGCCGCCTACGGCCTCACCATGGGGCTGCACGCAGGACCAGTCGCGATGCTCGAGGGAGCCGTCAAGGCCCCGCTCGCCGCGGGCACCGCGTGGGCCGTGGCGCTGCCCGCGCTGTACATCGTCAACACCGCGCTGGGCTCGAAGCTCGACGGCTCGACGACCCTGCTCGCCGCGCTCGCCACCGTCAGCTTCGGCGCACTGGCCATGCTGGCCTCGGTGCCCATCGCGTGGTTCTTCGCGGTGGCGCTGCCGTACCGCTGGGTGCAGACGCTGGTGCAGCTCGTCACCTTCGCCGGCGTGGGCGTGTGCATGGCGGACGTCTTCTTGCGCACGATGAAGGCGCTCGAGCCCGACCGGAGCCGTGCCTACGCGGCGCTGTGGCTTGCGCTGGTGGGCGTCATCGGCATCGAGCTGATGGTGCTGCTCGACCTCTTCCACCTGACGGGAGGCGCGCGATGAGCCCCACGGACGCGATGGAGCTGTCGATGTTCGACCTCGTGCTCCGGGGCCGCGAGCGGCTCAACCAGCTGCTCCTCGACGAGCGGCGACTGCCCGGGACGGTGCAGCGGTTGCTCCTGCTCTCGCTGGCCGGGCTGTGCGCGCACGGGCTGGTCGTCGGAGCCGCCGCCGAGCTGCTCGGGTCCGAATCGGGCGCGGCGCTCTTCTCCCGTGGCCGCCCGGCGCTGTGGATGCCGCTCGCCTCGATGCTGTCGTTCGTCGGAGCGCTCTGCGTCTGCCTGCCGAGCTTCTACTTCTACACGCAGCTGTCGGGCCTCGACGCCAGCTTCCGGCTGGTGACGGCGCAGGCGCTGAGGGCGCAGGCGACGACCTCGGTGCTGCTTTTGGGCGCGCTGCCCTTCTACGCCGCGTGGGTGCTCTCGTGCCGGTTGGGGCTGTACCCCGACGCCAAGACGGTGCTGGTGGCCGGCATGGCGCTGCCGTTCGCGGTCGGCCTGTTCGGAGTACACGCCGTCTACCGTTCCTTCCGGGAGCTGGCGCGCGAGCTGCCAATCACCCACCCGCGCCGAGGCGATTTTCTGGGTCGCATGGTGCTGTGCTGGGGCGCCGTGTATTCGGCCGTGGCGCCGGTGGCCCTGTTCCGCCTGTCGGAAACGCTGGGCGAGCTGCTCTGAGGAGGCACCATGCACGCCACCGCGACGCTGCTTCTCTACGCGGTGTTGGGCCTGTGCGTGGCCACCGCCGTGCTGCTCCGCGACGACCGGCCTGGGCCGTGGCGCAAGGGCGTGACGTTCGTCACCGGCGTCCTGTTCTGGCCCCTGTACGCACCGCTCTTGCTGGCCCGCCCGAGCGGAGGGCGCGCTCCCGCCGCACCCGATTTCACCGGCCGCGTGGACACGGCCGAAGAGCAACTCCTGGACGCGCTGTCTCGCGTCGAGGGCATCGCCGAGGAGGTGCTCGCGCCCGAGGTCGCGCGGGTGCGTGCGCTGGTCGGCCAGCTCGCGGCGATGGAGAAGCGCGTGCGCGAGATGGACGAGCTGCTCGGCACGTCCGAGTTCGATGCCGCGTCGGCCCGAGCCGCCCTGGACGAGCTGCGCGGTCGCGGCCTGCCCGACGACGACGCCCGCGTGGAGAGCGTTCGCGCGCGGCTGCGCAACATCGAGCGGCTCGCGTCGATGCGCGACCGGGCCCGCGAGGATCTCGAGCGCGTCACCCTGAAGCTCGAGGAGATGAGCCTCAAGCTCAAGCTGCTCAAGTTCGCCGGCCGCAGCGATGCCGAGGTGGTGCATCTCATCAAGGAGGTCGCGCAGTCGGTCGAGGAGCTCACCGAAGGCCTGCTCGGCGCCGAAGAACGGCCCGATCAGGCCTCGCGCGCGATTTGATCCGCCAGTTGCGGACGCCCTGCTGGTCGTCGAAGTCGCCGACAGCTCGCTCGAATACGATCGCTCGGTGAAGCTCCGCCTCCACGCTGGCGCGGGCATCGGCTGCCATTGGAACACCGTCTCCGCGCCAATGACGTCAACTGCCGCACGGGTTCGGGCTGCACGCGCCCCACAGGCCCCGGCGCTCTGCTTTCGCCTCGGCCTCGAGCTGCTCGAGCTCGGCCCTCCGGTCCTCTCCGCCCGGGGGGATGAACAGCACGCACCCGAAGCCGCGCTCGATGAGCAGCCGGTTCACCTCGCGCCCCTCGACGCTCACGTACGCGAGCGTCCGGCCGAAGCGATCGGTACAGGACTTCGGGTCGTACCGCAGCGTCACCGCCTGCCCGAGCACGAGCTGCCGGTTGAAGTCGCGCGCCTCGACGCCGTAGCACTCGGTCTTCCCCTGCGTCGACTCGGGCGTGTCGACCAAGAGGTAACGAATCTTCTCCCCCGACTCCAACGTGATGGTGTCGCCGTCGGCCGCCTCGGCCACCACGCCCCGGTCGGGACCGCACGGCGGAGCACACGCCAGCGATGCCACCGCGGCGGCGATCGCGACGAGGAGGCCCCCTCCGCAAGGGAGAAGGCGCTTTGCCCTCACGGGCAGACCTCGTTCTCCTGGGCCGGAGTTCCCCGGTCGCCCATGCCGCCGTCGGGCAGGGTGATTCGCCGGTTGGTCGGCGTGAGACACCAGATGCCCCCATCCGAGCCACCGTCCAGCGCGCTGGCCGAGAGCTGCAGCGAGGCGCCTGCCGTCGCGGCGGGGTACGTCATGCGGTCGAGCACTCCGCCGTCGCCGAGCCGCACCGTCAGCGTGCCGCCGCCCTGGACCAGCGCGAAGGAGAACCCGCCCGCGATCTTCTGAGCCGGAAGCCCGCCGTTCACGTTCGGGTCGGCGTTCTTGGCGAAGAGCACGTACGCGCCTGCTCCCGGGCGCACGCAGGTCTGCCCGCCCACGGGCGTCGCGCCGGTGTCGTTCGACACCACCAGCCCGTTCAAGTCGACGTCGGCCTTGACCAGCACCTCGAAGTACTCGCCGACGGCGTCGGACACCGCGGCCGGGTCGGCCATCACCTCGGTGATGAGGAGATCGCCGGCGCTCGGCGGGACGATGGCCCGCGGCTGCTGGCTGACGGGATCGACGCATCGGTCTCCGGTGACGGGCGGCTGGCAGGTTTCGTTGACCCGGCCGGGGCTCCCCTTGTCGCCCAGGCCGTAGGTGCGCGTGGCGCCGCAGAAGCTCGCCGGATCGTCGTTGGCGGTGGCGTCGAGCTTGTTCACGTCGAGCTGGGTGGCCACGCCGAGATCCGTCGAGGTGTACGTCACCGTGTCGATGCCCGCGTCGCCGAGCCGCACCGACAGCGAGCCCGCAGAGTTGGTCAGGCTGAAGGTGATGGTGCCCTTGACGCCGTCGATGCCGCCGTTCGCTCCGGCGTCGGCGCTGCGGGCGAACACCGAGTAGCTGCCGGCCAAGACGCGCATGCAGCCGCTCGACTGCAGCACGGTCCTGCCGCTGGCGCTGGCCAGCTCGACGCCGTTCAAGTCCACGTCGGCGCGCGCGTACAGCTCGAGCCACTCGCCGTCGGTGTCGGCCACCGCGGCCGGGTCGGCCATGAACTCGGAGATGACCAGGTCTCCCGGCGCGGGCGGCGCGATGGGGCGGCTCAGCGACGTCAGCGGGTCGAAGCAGGTGCCCGACTGCGTCTGGCCGGCGCAGGCGTCATTGGCGCGGCCGGGCGAGCCGAACGCGCCGGGCTCGAACTCGTTGGGAGCGTCGCACCAGCTCGCTTCCTGATCGTTCACCACCGAATCGGGCACGAACTTGCCGTCGAGCGTGCGGGCCCGGCCGGGCTTGCCCTGGTCCGAGTACTTGAGCTCGTCGATGACCGAGGTGCCGCACTTGAGGCCGATCAGGCCGTCGGTGTTCGTGAGCGTGAGGTCGTCCCCGTAGCTGTACTGCACGTGAGGCGGAAACGGCTGCTCGCGCGCGTCGCCCAGCACGAAGTAGCCCTTCGACGGCACCGTGCCCGAGCGCATCACGTGCGACTTCTGGCTCGAGCCGTCGGCGCGCGAGACGTAGACGGTGAGGCCGGCCAGGTCCACCGCGTTGCCGGTGGCGTTGAATATCTCGACGTACTCCTTGCCCGTGTCGGCGCCCTCGGGGTCCTTCATGAACTCGCTGATGACGAGGTCGCCGGCGAGCAGCCCCTTGCAGGCCTTGTCCGGCGGGGGAGGAGCACACGCAGCAAAGAGGAGGACGACGCACAGTCCCCAGCGGGCATATGTCATGGGCACTCCGGGTCTTGCCGAGGGGCCTCCGGCAGGCCGGCCACATCGAGCCTACCTCAGTCGGGCTCGTCCAAGGCGCCGCTGGCGGCGGCTCCGTCGTGATGGTCGTAGGTCTGTTGCAGCGCCTGCTCGAGCTCGCGGCTGGGCGCCAGCACCTGGCCGGGGAGGGTGACGATCATCTGCAGCCGGTCGACGTTGCGGTGCCGGTCGCGGAACTTGTTCACCACGCCGCGCACCTGCACGTACTCGCCCTTCTTGTGGAGAATGCCCGAGGCCAGCACCACGTCCTTGTCGAAGAAGACGACGTCGAAGTCGTTGCCGCGGCTCCGGCCGAGCTTGACGATGGTGGGCCCGCGGTCGCCCAGGTAGATGTCGTTCACCGCTCCGAGAATGGTGACGGCCTGCCCCAGCTTCTGCTCGAGCCGGAGCAGCGCGTCCCACCGCGTGAGGGGGACGAATTCCTGCGGCGACTCCTCCATCTGCTTCTCGAAGCGGCTGATGGTCTGCTCGCGCTCGTTCCACCAGGCCAGGCGCTCGTCGTAGTCGTCGTAGTGCTGCTTCTTCGGATCCCAGATGCCGATTCGGGCCTCGCGGGCCTGCTCCTGCGCCTCGAGGAACTCGCGGTGGAAGCGGCGGCTCCGGCCGTACTTGACGAAGTACGGGCTCATTCCCGCGCGCACGCACTCGAGGTTGAAGTTCACCCAGCGGCCGTTCTTCTCGGCGAAGACGTAGGCCAAATAGCGGCCGAAGTAGTCGCGGATTTCGCCGGGGTGATCGCGTTCGATGCGCACCTTCTTCACCCCCTCGAAGAAGGCCTGGGCCCACTTCTTGGCCTCCTCGCCCAACGGCGTGGCCATCTTCACCGGCCGGGAGTGCCCCTCGCGCATCTTCTTCTTGTAGCTCTCCCAGCCCTCGGCGAAGGCGCGGCGCTCCTCGTCGGTCTTGAACGTCTCCTCGGTGTCGATGGCCAGAAGGCGCAGCGTGCTCTCGAGGCCCTTGACGCGAATGGTGTCGCCGTCGACGACCGCGTTGGCCCCGTCGATGGGGAACTCGCCCAGCTCGAGCCCCACCACCTCGAGCCGCTTCAGCGTGGCGGCGGCCTGGTCGCGGCTGTAGCGCCGGGCAGATCGGGTCTCGCTGCAGCCGGAGAAGGCCAGCAGCGCGGCGAGAAGGGCTCTGGGAAGGACGACGCGAAGGCTCATCTCAAAAACGCGACTCGAGCTCGACGAGGAAGCGGTGCTCGGGGTTGGGAATGCGGTTCTGCGAGGACGTGCGCTGGTCCAGCCAGGCGAAGACATCGTACCTCAGCTGCGCGTTCAGCTTGCGCGAGGGAGCGACGCCGACGACGAGGTACGTCCACAGCGAGCGTTCGAGGTAGTTGTCGTCGTCGATCGCCTCGTCCAAATATCGCGAGCGCAGCCGCAGCCGAAGCCAGCCCCAGGGCCGCCCCTCGAGCTCGGCCCAGAGCGTGGAGTCCTGGCGGAAGCGGTCGGAATAGCGCGCGTCGTCCACCAGCTCGCGCTGGGCCTGCAGCGTCAGGGCGACTTTGGGGCCGAACGGCTCGAGCCGCACCTTGCCGGCCACGAGGATGAACTCGCCCGAGCACGGCAGCGGGTTACCGAACGCGTCGACGTCGTCGCTGATCTGCCCGCCCGCATCCACCGTCGAGCGCCCCCGGCCGATCACGCCGTAACACTGGCCGCGGCCGTTTCGGGCCAGGTCCTTGTTGCGGTAGTCCACCCAGGCCGCCAGCTTCACGAAGGAGAAGCCCAAGAAGTCGGCGCGCGCGCGGGTGTAGAGGTTCGTCCGGCCCGCGGTGCCGGCGGCGTCTCCGTCCTGTGGCCACGTCCAGAGGTCGAGCCAGAACCGCGCGGACCAGTCGTCGGACGGCCGGCCCAGGTACGACAGGCGCGCGCCGGCCTCGTTACGCGCGTACTGGCCCTCGAAGACGTCGGACGCGGCGATGGAGCGCGCGTAGGGATTGACGAAGGCCCGGTCGTAGTAGCGCAAGGAGAGCTCGACCTCCTGCCGGCGCACGCTCCACACCGAGCGCTCGAGCACGCCGAAGCCGCCGCCCCCGCCGGGAATCGAATCGAACGAGCGCGCCGCCTCGAAATAGACGTCGATGGGCCCGAGTCGGGTGGCTCCGTCGAGCCCCACCGCGCCGAACGGGCCGCCGAACGGGTAGCGGGCCCACTCCTGGAAGTCGAGGCCGATGCCGCCGACGCGCCAGAGGGGCGCCGCGTAGTAACCGGTGACCCCCAGCCGGCTGCGCGGCGAGAGCCGAAACGTGCCGTTTCCGCCCGCGGCCAGCTCGTCGTAGATGCCTCTGAGCGTGCTGAAGGACCAGCGAGACGCCGGCGGCGACGCCTGGGTGTACACCGCGGGAGCGCTGCAGGACGCATCGTCGTCGCTGCGCGGGTCGTCGCACTTTCCCCGGTCGTAGATGGCGTACTGGTAGATGGACCGCGCGTTGTACGAGGCGAAAGCGTGCAGCGACAGGCGCGCTTCGCCCGAAAGCTCGAGCTCCTCGATGCTGCCGGCCAGTCCGCGAAAACCCTCGCGCCACTGGATGTCGCGGGTGACGTAGAGGTCGTCGATCTCCGCCGGACAGGGATCCGACACCTCGCTGCTCGACGACAGCCGGCACGCCGACGTCAGGTCGATGAAGCGCAAATAGAGCGTGTTGTCCGGGTAGAAGCCGTCGGGCATCTCGCGGCTGGTGTTGTCGAGCGTCAGCCCCTGGCCGAACCCGGCGAGAAAGGTGCCGGCGACGAGCTGCCGTCTGGTGGACTTCCACTGTACGTACAGCTTCGGCAGCTGCGGCCCGTACCGCAAAGCGCCCGCCACCAGCGCGTCGCGGATCGGGTCGTAGCTCACCGCCCCCAGGTACGTGCGCACGCCGACGAGCGAGAACGCCGCCTTGAGGTCGTACGGCCCCTTCGCCGTCATCTGCAACGCGGCCGGCGGAGCGTAGATGTCGGTCGGCGAGTACGCGGATAGAAGCCGCACGCTCCCGGCGAGCTGATTCGCCCGCGGCACGTCGAGCACGATGAACGGGGCGATCTGCTCGAGGAGCTTCGGCGAGAGAATCTCGGCCTGCACCAGCTCGACCGGGTCTTCGATGCGGCCCGTCGCTTTCCGGTACTCGAGCAGCGCGTCGACCTGGCCCAGGGTGACGTTGGGGAGCTGGTACAGCTCGTCGCGCCCGGCCCGGTTGATGTCGACGCCGTCGCCGAGCAGCTCGAGCAGGGTCTCCAGCGTCTCGTCGGAGATCTCTCCGCGGGCGTAGAGGTCGTAGAGATCCTGCTCCGAGGAGATGTCGATCTCGGTCTCGTACTGCACCGCGCGGGCCGATGACGCGAGAAGAACGAGCAGAGCCGCCGCGCCGATACGCATCGGCCGCAAGGCTATACGGACGGGCGGGGCGGCCCAAGCGGAGTCGGTTCGGCGTCGGCCTGGGCAGCTCGCGCGGCTCGTGGTTACCTCGGTCGCGTGGGCCCGCTGTACTCGTACAGCCTGGTGCCGGTGTTCTCGGTGGCGCTGCTGCTCTTCTTCACGGCGGCGCTGCGCGGGAGGAACGCCCGCGGCCTGGCCGCGTATTGCCTCTCCGTCGCGGCGTGGTCGGGCGCGCTGCTGCTGATCAACGTTCCCGAGGCGTCGCACGTCGGCGAACGGTTGGCGGCAGTGGGCGCGTTCACCGCGGCCGGCTACCTGCACGCGGCCTTCGACGTCACCTCTCAGAAGCGCTACGGCCTGGTCTGGCTGGCGTACCTGGTGGCGGTGGCCATCACGCTGCTCGGCGCCGTCGAGCCGGGCGTTCTGTACGGGCCGCTGGCGATGCAACGCGGCCCGCTGTTCTGGCCGGCGGTGGCGCTGGCGATCGCCGCGGCCACGGTTCCGATGGTGAAGCTGCGCGGGGCCTGGCGCGACGGAGGGCCGGAGAAGCGGCGCGTGGTGCTGCAGCTGTTGGTGGCAGGCGTGCTCGGCTACAGCGGCGGCTTGGGCAACGCGCTGCTCCTTTCGAGCGGCCGGCCGCTGCCGGTGGGCATGTACCTGTCGCTCGCATCGCTCCTCGTGCTGGCGAACGTCATCCGCGCGCACGAGCCCGTGGCCGAGCGGCGGCTCCTCGAGCGGAGCCTCTTGTACTCGGCGCTGGCGGCGTTCCTGTCGGCGGCGTTCCTCTTCGGGGTGATGGCGCTGATGTCGAGCACCACGCGCTTCCTCACCGAGTACCGGCTCGGCGCGCTCTTCCTCCTCTGCATGGCGGCGCTGGCGTTCGAGCCGCTCCGTCAGGGCCTGCAGGAGTGGCTGGGCCGGCGATTGTTCCGCGGCGCGGGAGCGGCGGACCTCGCGCGCGAATTGGCGGCGCAAAAGGCGCGGGCGGATCAGGCAGGGCGCCTGGCCGAGCTGGGCACCTTCGCGTCGGCGGTGGCCCACGAGGTGAGAAACCCGCTGGGCGTGCTGTCGGCGCACCTCAAGGTGCTCGAGCGGAAGGGTGCCGACGCCGAGACCCTGGCCGCGATGCGCGAGCAGATCGAGCGCGCCAGCCACTTCGTCGACGAGCTGCTCCGGTATGGCCGGCCCCGGCCGCTGGAGCTGCGGCTGGTGGACCTCGGCGCCACCGTGGACCTGGCGCTGTCCACCGCGAGGCAGGGGTTGGGGCCGCTCTCGCCCGAGGGCGTGACGATCGAGCGCGACGTCGCCGCGAGCGCGCTCGTCGAAGCCGACCAGGGGCAGCTCACGCAGCTTCTGGTGGTGCTCTTCGAGAATGCCTTTCTGGCGCTGGCCGACGCCGAGCGGCGCACCCTTCGCGTCACCGCGAAGATCGCGGACGGCATGGCGCGCATCGGGGTGGAGGACAGTGGGCCGGGCATTCCGCCCGAGGTGCTGCCGCGGCTCTTCCAGCCGTTCGTCACGGCCAGGAAGCGAGACGGAACGCGCCCGGGCACGGGGTTGGGGTTGGCCATCGCGCGCGGCATCGTCGAACGTCACGGCGGGCGCATCGAGGCGGGCCGGTCGGAGCTGGGCGGAGCACGCTTCGACGTCACGTTGCCGCGGGTGCAAGCGGTGCTCGCCGCGGCCACGGCGAAATAGGCGGCTCTGCTCAGGCGGCGTGGGGGCGCCTTCTCTGGCGAGGTGCCCTTCGCGGTCCGTCGGAGTAGCGGACGTGCGATGACGAAGGCTCTGCTCCTGGTCGACGACGACGCCGCGTTCCGGAAGGTCTACGGCGGCCTGCTGGCGGACGCGGGCTGGGACGTGGTCGAGGCGGCCGACCGCGCCTCGGCGAGGCAGGCCATCGAGAAGCGGCGCTTCCCGGTGGTGCTGCTGGATCTGATGCTGCCTCCCGACGGGACGGTCGAGGCCGGGCTCCAGCAGCTCGACGAGGTGCTCGCCCGCTCGCCGGCGACGAAGGTGGTGGTGTGCTCGGGGGCGGGCGATCTCCGCCACATGCTCGGTGCGGTGCGCGCGGGTGCCTACGACTTCCTCACCAAGCCGGTGGACCCGGACGTGCTGCTCGTGGTGGTGCAGCGGGCGGCGGCGCGCTTTTCGCTCGAGCAAGAGGTCGAGACGCTCAAGTCGCGCCTGTCGGAGGCCCGGCCCGAGGGGGCGATGGTGGGGCAGAGCCAGGCGTTCCTGCAGGCCGTTTCGCTTGCCGAGCGCATCGCCCAGAGCGATCTCCCGGTGCTCGTCACCGGCGAGAACGGCACGGGCAAGGAGCTGCTCGCGCGCAGCATCCACCAGAAGAGCCGGCGCAAGGACGGTCCGTTCGTGGCGGTCAACTGCGGGGCGCTCCCGGAGACGCTGCTCGAGTCGGCGCTCTTCGGCCACGTCAAGGGAGCGTTCACCGGCGCGGTGAAGGATCATCGCGGGCTCTTCGCCGAGGCCGACCGCGGCACGCTCTTCCTCGACGAGATCGGCGACATGGCACCGTCGCTTCAGGTGAAGGTGCTGCGGGCGCTCGAGTCGGGAGAGATCCTTCCCGTCGGCGCCGACCGGCCGTCTCACGTCGACGTGCGCGTCATCAGCGCCACCAACAAGGACCTGATGGCCATGCAGCAGGCGGGAACGTTCCGCGAGGATCTGTACTGGCGCATCAAGGGAGCCGAGGTGCGGCTGCCGCCCTTGCGCGAGCGGGCCGGCGACATTCCGCTGCTCGCCACGCACTTCCTCAATCAGTGCGCGCACCTGTCCGCCGACGGGCGCCCGAAGCTGCTCTCGGAGGCGGCGGTGGAGGCGCTGGTGCAGCACCGCTGGCCGGGGAACCTCCGCGAGCTGCGCCACGAGATGCAGCGGGCCACGGTGCTCGCCGGCGTGCGGTGCGACATCCAGCCCGAGGATCTCTCCTTCACCGGCGCCGAGCGAGCTGCGCAGCCATCGTCCGGACGGGAGACGCTCGCAGAGAAGATCGAAGCGCTCGAGCGGCGCGAGATCGAGGAGGCCCTGCGCCGCTTCAATCACAACCGCACGCACGCGGCCGAGCACCTCGGCCTCTCGCGCCAGGGGCTGCTCAAGAAGCTCGAGCGCTACGGGCTGTCGTGACTAGCCCTTGGTGAACGTGCGCGTGTACTCGACCTTGCCGGTCTCGTCGACGAACTCGGCGGTCAGGGTCTTGCCGTCGATCTTCACCCAGATGAAGCCGAGGGTGAGGGTCTGGAAGTGGTACGGGTTCTTCCCGGGCAGCTCGGTGGCCTTGGCCCCTGCGCCCGAGACGGCCAGCTCGGTGCCCTGACACGTCGGCTGCAGCCACTGCCGGCTGTGGTCGTGGCCGGCGAAGTAGACGTCGGCCTTGCCGCAGATGACCTCCTCCATGAACTCCTTCACGCCCTTGCCGTTGGCGATGGGAAGCCACGGCACGCCGTCGTAGCTGCCTGCGTTCCCGTGCTTGCCGTTGGAGAGGTACGGGTGGTGGCCGAAGGCGATCTTCCAGGTCGCGGTGGACGAGGCGAGCCAGCTCTTCACGTCGGCCTTCTGCTGGTCGTCCTGCCCGTACATCTGCATGTTGGTGTCGAGGCCGATGAGCTCGACGTGGCCCAGCGTGAACTTGTAGTACTTCGCCGGCATGCGCCACTTCGTCGACTGCTTCGAGTAGTCGACCTGGTGCTGGCCCTTGGAGAACTCGTTGCCCAGCCCGCCGCCGCCGTAGTCGTGGTTGCCCAGCACCGCGTAGAAGGGCAGGTTCACGTTCGCGTACGGCTGCTCGAACTTGGTCTGCCACTGCGGGTCGCTGACGCTCGAGACGCCCGAGTCGTAGAAGTTGTCGCCGAGCAGCACCACGAAGTCGCAGCCGTCTTTGGCGCACTTGGCCGCGATCTGATCTCCCACGCGCTTCTGCGCGTCGTTGCCCTCGCCGGTGTCGCCGACGGCCACGAAGCGGACGATGGGCTCGCTCCTGCCGGCGTCGGGCCGGCCTGCGTCGGCCTGCACCGAGCCACCGCCTCCACCGCCGCCCGCGCCCGTGCCGCCGCCGGCGCCGCTCGTTCCACCGCCGCCGCCCGCCGCTTGGGAGCCACCGCCGTTCTGCTCAGGTGGGGTGGGCGCATTGCCCGAGCCCGGAGAGCAGGTGGAGAGCAGGACGACGCACCCGACAAGCCACAGACGACGCATACGGCCTCCGACGAGAAGCGCGTCAGAATAGCCTGAGCCCCAGGCCGAACATCAACTGCCAGGCGGGTCGCCACAGGGGTACCCCCAGCGGAGGCTCCTTCAACGACTCGGTGCCGATGCGCGCCAGGGCCATCCCGAACAGGTCCCTGCCCAGATAGACCTCCGATCCCGCGCCGGCCATGGCCTCGAAGCGGTAGCCGTAGGGAGGCTGGAACGAGATGTCCCAGGCGGTGTCGACGTTGAGGAGCGCCCGCACCGTCTCGCCCAACTGCAGCGTGGAGACGACGCCACCCCGCGGGCGGATGCCCAGGTAATGGAAATTGGCCCGGTCGAGGTAGCGCGCGCCCGAATTCCACACCAGCCCGGCGCCGACGTACGGGGCCGCTTCCGCGCCGCCGCGCTGCCAGACGGTGTGCTTGAGCAACCCCTCGCCCGCGAAGCCCACCGCGAAATAGTCGAACGTCAGCCGGCCTTCGAGCTCGACGACGCCGGTGCCCTGCCGGTAGCCGGCGCCGACATCGGGTGCTCCGATGAAGCCGTAGACGGCGGTGCCGCCGGGAGGCAGCGTCGATGGAGCCATCACCCCTCCGAATGCCTCGCGCGTTTCGGTCTGCGCGAGCACTGCCAGCGCCAGTGCGACGAGCATGGGTGCAGAACCTAAGGCACTTTCGATCGGGCGGCGCCACTTTTTTGACCCGGGCCCGATGCGGCGACAGCCTCGTAGCGCCGAAGGGAGGGGATCCGATGGCGTCAACCGATCGCCGCCGCATTCGCCGTGGGCCGCTCTTTCACTGTCCCACTTTGGGAGGGTTGAAGCCCTCGCCTTTAGGCGACAGCTTCAGCGTCGGTTCGGCTAGGGTGGCGATG
>FWPU01002434.1_pt1 | contig 51703 bp, 43 predicted proteins | sample 2228361 | NCBI WGS metagenome assembly FWPU01 (sample SAMEA103939777, study PRJEB20133) | metagenome | reverse complement strand
GGGGCGCAGGCCGGGCCGGGGGCTGGTCGTCGCGGGGCGCAGGCCGGGCCGGGGGCTGGTCGTCGCGGGGCGCAGGCCGGGCCGGGGGCTGGTCGTCGCGGGGCCGAGTGCGATCAGATCGCGAAGCTGCGCTATCGGTGGTTGAGCGTTGTGATCTGGTTGGTCTGGCGGGCAAAGCGACCGGAGGGACAGGAATTGCCACCTCTGCGCTACCGCTCAATAGTTCCAGCAACCAGTCCATATCAGCGCGCGCCAGCGGCTCAAACAACAGATCGTTGCGCTGGTCGAGCGCGAGATCGTAGGCGAGCGGCAAAATGGTTTCAACCTGCTCGTACAGCCAGTCTGCCAGTCCGTTTCCATTGGGATGGGCATCGATCAGATAGAGCTGGCGAGTAGCGGGATCATACGCCGTCACACAATCTTCCAGCCGATACAACGTGGTGAGCGACAGTGCCATCGCGCACGACCAGCCTATCATCTGGCCCTCGATCGTGAGCGGGCGGGTCAGTTGAAACCAGATAGCGCGACTGTGCCATTCGTTCGTCAACGGCTGATCGAAGTGATGTTCACGAACGGACTGGCGCGCAATTTGTTCGCGATAACCATAGATCGTCTCAATCACTGTGACCCGTCCCCAACCGATGGTTGGCGCGCGTTTGTTGGCGGGCAGACGGGCAGCGCGTTGCCCCCATTCCTCGCGAAGATGCACCTGACAGTGCCGCAGCGGAATCGAGCGGAGGCCATCGTACCCGGCCAGGGTGATGATCCCGCGCTCATCATCACGGGCGATCACCCGCTGACCGCTATGCAATGGCGGCAGCGCTGCTCCGCGATATGCCCAGCGCAGCAGGCGGGTCGGACTGATCGTGCCGCTTGGTCGCCCCTGCTCGTCGCGCAGGGAGAGCGGTTCCATTCCCGCAGCGTGCAGATCGAGCGGGATGTACGGATCGCTGTCGACGCCGGGCAACCAGACGGGCGGCGGATCGGGGAGACGATGCAGGAACGCCTGACTGGTGAGGCGATCGACCAGCGCCTCCAGACCCCACTGTTGAACCTCATCGTGGCGCAGCGGTTGTTCGGTGGCTGCGCAGACCAGATGCTGAGCAGCGACGAACGAATTGAGCGTCGTTGTCGGCCAGGTGGGCACTTGCAGCAGCGGCCACGACTTCAGATCGGTAACGGCCAGTCGCTGTAGCGCTGGTTCGCCAAAGCCATTGCCGAGCATGATGATAACCAGAGTCGCGTCACTCACACAGGCGGCGTGCACAATGGTTGCGCCCACACTGGCGCCGGGCAGGATCTGAACCTGCGCCGGCAAGACGCTGGCGCCCGCGCTATAGGCCGGATGTGTGGAAAGGCTGCGCAGGTAGCCGACTTCAAGCGGTGTTGCGGTTACATGCACACTGGCGCCGGCGTCAAGAAAAGCCTCAATCAGCAGTGTGGCATCGCGCAACCGCTGATCGTCGCCCTGCCAGAGCGCGAGCGTTGTCGTTGCCCACGGCAAATCGGCGGCTGGCGTTATCCGCCACGGTCGTCCGGTAAGCTGGGATAGCGCATCTTCAGCGCCGGTTACCGGCGCCAGCGAGCCGAGCAGCAACAGATCAGGCGCAGCCAGCCGACTGGCGCGCAAGAGAGCCATGCTCAGATGACTGGCCGCAATACCATAGTAATGATGCAGGTCGCTGATCGCAATCACCCGTAATTGTTGCCAGAAATAGCGCCAGGCCCGATCGTGGAAGCGCAGCAGGTGGCTGTGCAGTTCGGCGAGGGTTGTGATGACCAGGCGGGAAGCCGCGGCAGATCGACGGTCGGTGCCGGTAGTGGCGGTGATGGTCAGTGGCGGACGAAGCGAAGCGGCCAGTTGACGCGCCTCTTGTTCGTGCAATCTGGCCTGTTCGGCATCAGGAACGATGAACAACGCTGTGGCAGTCGACTCACGCTGTAGCTGGTCGATCACGAGCAGATGGATACTGGCCCGGCAGAGACGCTGGCTACCGGTGAGCGCCACCGCTTCGCCCCGTCGCAGCGCGGCCAGCGCAACCGAGTGGGCCTGAAAAAAAGATGTGCCGATCGTCCGCACCCATGCTTCATTGAGCGCAGCATCAATCGCCAGATGGCTGATGCGGACGCCAGGATGAGCGGGCAGACGATGCAACCCAATCAGTGGCGATGGTTTTCGCCCGGGCCGATTGGCAATGGTTTGCAGGATGTCAATCACATTGTTCATGCAAACGACCAGTTTCAGGCAATCAGGTCGCATGTGTTATTTGATTGTAGCACGGCTGTCGAGTGGGTGATGGCAACGCAAGATTCAGGCCATCCGAACCCATGGTATACTCCTTGCCGGAACACAACGATGAGGGCAGGGCAATGCGTTCACGCTGGTTGCGAGTACATGGGTATCAGTTGCACTGGTTGGAAGCCGGGCATGGGCCAGCCGTGTTGCTGCTCCATGGCTTTGCCGGTTCGAGTGACGACTGGGAACCAACCGTTACCTGGCTGGCCGGGCAAGGCTACCGGGCGATAGCCGTCGATGCGCTGGGGTTTGGGCGTTCGGAGAAGCCGGTCAACGCGCCTTACGGCTTAGAGTTGCAGAGCGATCTGTATGTGGCCCTGCTCGATGCGCTCGGTGTCGAACGCGCCAGTCTGGTGGCGCACTCGATGGGCGGCAAGTACGCGCTGGCAACGGCAATCCGTCATCCGCGTCGGGTTGAGCGGCTGATGCTGGCGGCAACCGATGGTTTCGTTGATCCTTCACCGTTGACAATCGTCGGCGGTTGGCCTGTGATTGGGGAAACGATCCTGTGGCTCTCGGCGCATCCGGCAGTGGTGCGCGCATTCCTGGCCGCATCCTTCTACGATCCGGAACCGCATCTCACGACTGATTTAATCGAGCGCGGCAAGGCAGCCATCAGCGGGGCCGCCAACCGGCGCGCGCTGACCGCGCTCAGCCGACGGTATGCCGCTACCGATCTGGCTCTGACCGGTCTGCGCGCGCGTCTCGCCGAACTGCGTCTGCCCGTCCTGCTGGTCTGGGGAGCGCATGATCGGGTCTTCTCGCTGCAATATGCCGAAACTGCGCGCCGCGAAATTCCCGGCGCGCAGTTGGTCGTCTTCCCGCGCTGCGGCCACTTTCCCCACATCGAAGCTGCTCGCCTGTTCCGTGGCCTGCTCAGCGGATTTCTGGCGCCAGTGCGCTGAATGTCTGAGGGAACCCGGCCAGGAACGGTTCAGCGTCAAATGCGCTAGTGTTCTGTCTGCAATGACCGGATTTCAGGCACGATGCCTGCGCATTCAGGTCTCCCGCTCGCGATGGTCTTGATGCGGGCAGATGTCAGCGCACCCTGAAATAGTCACACCGCTTTCATGCAACACTCTATGCTCAACAATGATTCTGTGGAGTTAAGGGTAACAGGCTACATACACGATCGTGGGCAGGATGAGAATAAGTCTGAATACCTGCCCGTCCTGCCCACAATGAGTCAAACGCGAACTATACGTTCTCCACGCTCTATGCATTGCGCCACTTATCGCCGCATCATCGGTACGTAAACCTCGTAATTGCGCAGAGGAGCGCTCGCAACCTCGTTGGTATTCGCCCGGCCAGTAGTAGCGACCAAGGCGAAAGGCTGTGCCCCAAAAGCGCCATTGACGCTCGCAGCCTGAACAATGATGCGATACGTACCGGGTTGCGGTTGTGAGATACGCACTGTCTCAACGTTGTTGCGGTTATCCGGAGTTGATCCGCCGTTGCCGAGCCAGACCTGGTTGTTTGGTCCCTCTACGCGCAGATTCAAATTATTGACCAGTGCCACCGCTGCGCCCGGAGAAGCTGGTGGATCTGTCCAAACCAGCGTGACTGACAAGCCATTACCAGTTGCTGGCACACCACCAGCAGTGATGTTGAAGGTGGCTGTGGCGCGACGCGAACCCTGGATGGCTTCGAGAGTATAGCTACCGGGTGTAATCGAGGAAGTGGTATCCAGGGTGACACGGAATCCACCCGCGCTATCGGTAATGGTCTGACCGTATGGTGAACCGGCAAGGCGGAACTGAACGGCAGTAGCTGGAGCAAATCCGCTTCCGGTGAACGTAAAACGGGTACCCGGCGTGCCACTCAGCGGGGTAACGCTCATCCGAGGGCTAGCGCTGGTTGGTGCCGTCACCTGATACGTTGTCTCCGCGACGCGACCCGCTCGATCCTCAAGACGCACACGATACGTGCCGGCAGGAGTTGTGTTTCGGGTGATAATGCGAAATGCGACTGCGCCAGCGCTATTGCTGCTTACTGAGCCGATTCGTTCACCGTTGACCCGCACCGTAATGCTCGAGTCATTCGGCACAAAGTTCGAACCGTTGAAAGCGAACTCACTGCCAGCCGGGCCACTGGTAGGGCTGACTCTGAGTGTTGGTGGTCCACTCGTGACGATGGCGTAGGTTGTTCGGCTCGTTCGTCCAGCAATATTGCGCATCTCAAAAGTGTAGACGCCAGGAGCTGTATTGGCTCGACTGAACAGATAAGCCTTGGCATCGCCACGCGCATCGGCGAAGACAGTCGTGATGACGTTAGCAGAATGAGCGCAAGTGTTGAGACAGACCTGTACCTGACCGTAAGGAACGTGGTTCTCTCCGGTCAGCAGGAAGGTGGTGCCAGCAGGACCTGCCGGAGGCAAAGCGCGCATGCCAACCGGCGGGAAGTCGATCTTCAGCTCAATATCATCGACAAACGCCGACATATGCGGGAGCAAGCCGTCGCCGACAGTGAACAGGTAGAGATAGCCGGTCTGTCCGGCCAGCGCCGCTCGCTCAGCAGATGTAAAGGTATAATTGATCTGTCGGACGCCGCTAGGCAGATTGTCGTTACAACTTAGCAGTGTGCCGCTTGTGCTTCGGATGGGATATCCTGATGCGTCGACAATCGCCACACAGAAGAAGTCGTAGCTGAGGTCACGGTTGACCTGGCGCACCTTGAAACTCAGTGTGCTGGGGAAGCGCGTGTCGATAATCCGTGGGAAGCTGATTGGGTAGGCGATCAGGTCATTGGAAGGGCTACCGCCTAACCAGACCGAATAACGTCCGCTGATTATGTGATCAGGATTGTTGGTGCGCAGCGGCATCCCTTCACCAAGCCAGACCCGTGACCACGTTGTACTCCAGCCTGGATCCTCGAAATCACCACCACCGACCATACTTTGCAAGAAGTCTTGCGTAACAGGCTCATCGGTCGTTGGGATGAGCAGGCTTGCCTCTGAGATGTCAGGGAGAGTCGGGTTGACCAGGGGTGCCGGTTTAGTTTCTGTGTCGACCACATCGCCAAGCGGTTTGTGTGGTGGCGGTGTGTCGTATCCAGGCACAGCCTGACCGGTAAAATCGTCTGGACTGCTCTGTGTTAGGTTAGCTGGCTCAGCAGGAAGCGGAACAGCCACTAGCTCAGGCATGTCTCTGACCACTTGAACATCATCGACGAAGAGTGTGCCGTTGGAGGAAGAACCAGCGACCTGAACAGTAAAGACTCGTGTGTCACCGGTACGCAGACCGGTCTGGTCGTCTTCAAAGATAACGTAATTGGCGTCAATAGTATTGCTTAGGTCAACCCGTCCCCAACCACTGTTTGGGTTAGGGGTTGTTGTACCTGGCAGTTGGAAGGCACCGTGGATCAATAGCGCCTTGAGGAGTGCAGCGCTTGGATTCCTGACACTACGGTGATTAACCAGCCATTCGCGCACAAGGGTTGCTGCGCCAGCGGTAAGCGGTGTAGCCATCGAGGTGCCGCTCGAGAATGCGTAGCGTGAACCTGGAGCAGCTGGACTAAGGCCGCGCGCTGAGCCGCCAAGCACTGACAGGATATTGGTGCCCGGTGCAACAACATCAGGCTTAATCCGATTATCAGCCGTGGGTCCTCGCGACGAAAAGCTGGCAACGGTATTCGGATTGTCAGATAGTTGACCAAGCTCGGGTCGGTTATTCTCGCTTGCGCCCACTGAGATGATGTTCTTTGCTGATCCGGGCGATCCCACTGTTTGAGGGTTGGGGCCAGAATTGCCGGCGGCAAAAAGCACCAGATAGTCGCGATTACGCCAGATGTAGTCATCGACCATACGGTCGTTGAACGTGTAGGCGCCATTGGTAGCACTACCCCAGCTATTGCTTGAGATGCGCGCGCCTTGCTGGTAGCCAAGAGCAATATAGTTGCCGTTCGACGGCACACACTGAATTCCCGGTCCGCCATCGGTATTCATTGCCATGAAGACGAGCCGGGCTTGAGGGGCAACGCCAGCCTCCGAGTTGGTGTATTGATTGGCGGCAGGGTTACTGCCCGAGTTGACACCGCTGCCGAGCACCGAGCCGGCGACATGGGTTCCATGCCCGTTCAAATCAGTCCAGTTGGTCTTGGCTGCGCAAGCGGGATTGTCAGGACGCATTTCGCTGGGTGCAAAAGCCCGTACCAGTCGTCCGGCAAAGTCAGGGTTGGCGACGTCGTTTGGTCCGCGCTGGACATCGAGTCCCGAATCGGAAATTGCGACGATCTGACCTGCACCGAACAGCCGATTGTTGGCCCAGATCCGCTCTGCACCCATGATCTGGCGTCCTCGCGCGTTAGCCAATTCAGGAGCAACATACGGTTCAACCCAATGCACAATTGCTGCCTGAGTTAATGGCGCAATCGCATGGTCTGGCAACAAAACTCGGGCTGTCGCACCCAGTGGCGTGTCACTTAACTCGGTAATCGTTGCGCCCAGATCATTCAGCAGTGTAGCTAATGCCTGAGGCGACTCGCCAGGAAAACTGACTACCAGTATTTCACTCATCCCCGCTCCTGCCAGACTTGCTCCCTGCACCAGCTCTGGCGCTATCTTGTATGCTGGCTGGTATGGCCCGATCCAGCGCACTCCCGGTAGAGAGCGCAATTTGGGCAGATCGTCTGGCGCGATGCGAGCGATATAGGCGTTCTCAGGCAGATAACCAAGTAGCGTGGCGCCAAGCGCCTCTGCTTGCGCGGCTTGTGCCTCGGTGATTGGTTCGTAGAACTGCACGATCTGATAAGGAGTGGTGACCGTGGCGCTGTCCACACCGGCAACTGAGGGTTGCGCCGGTAACTCATAGAGCGGGTCGAAAGTTCCAGCTTGTAGATGGAGTGGAAGGGTAGGAGAAGAAGTCTGGGCCTGTGCTGACATAATCGTGATGAGCAGGAACAGGATTGCAAACAATCCTGCAGCTGAACGTTGTCGCTGTAACAACGCTGTCCTCCTTATCATGTTTAGAAGATGATACTATGCCTCAAATATAGCAAAGGAGGAAAAAATGTCAATGACAAGTTGATTAAGAATGATCTCGCCAAAATTAACATGCCAGCAATGCACTGTTGTTGGTGTTATCGTTCAGCGGCGAGTTCAGGTTCCGTTGCACAGTCTTATTTTTGCATAGCCCAATCATGCTCTACCGTGTTACTGGTTTCACCCTCGCTCATTCCTGCTCTCATCTCGCTCAAGACGGTGTTTCACCAGATATGAGTGATTGTTAAGATCTGCAAATTTTCATCTCTAAGCCTGTGTCCTCCTCATACTAGACTGTGACTGCTCTCAATTGTTATCGTCTGTCGTGCCGGTTCGCTAATTGAACCAAAGATGTGCCTGCGCGCAGACATTGCTCACTGTTGGCCAAGTCTGGCGTGAGCGGCGCGACGTATGATGGCCTTGTCCGCAAGCAGCGGGCAGTCGTAACTGAGGAAGTGGAGGTACACTATCACCGATGCAGATTGTTGGCGGCGCTCTGTTGCCCTACCGGATCACCTACCATACCAACAACGTGATTACGATGACGCTTAATGCAGCCATGAGCGGAACCGTGAATGGCAATCTGGCACCCGTGCCCTTCATCCTCAACACCATGCATCCTGATGCCAAATATGCCAGGGTTGTATGCAGTCCATCTGCGCGCGCAGATCCTGACAGCGCCGAGTACCACGATGGTTTCGTTTGCCGGATACGCCTCGCGGATCGACTCGATTAGCGCTTCAATCTTCGGTCCGAGTGGTGTGCTCACGCGCTTCGAGCAACCGGCGCGCTTCGATGTGTATGCGTAAGACATTAGATCAGTGATCTTCACAGAGCGGCAGTGATTAGGATACACTCTGGTCACTGCCGTTTCCCCAAGGAGTTCAACCATGGACGGCGATCAGCTCCGCGCGGCGCGTGCGCGTCTGTGTCTCCGCCGTTACGCGCCGGTGTTTCTCTACGATCGCGCTTATGGCGTTAATATGGTCGATTTCGGTATTCCTGTCCGCGCTGTGTCGAGTGATGAACGTCCCACGATCCGCTTTCATGTGCCGCGTAAATTATCTCAGCCGCAACTTGAACGCGCCGGTATCAAACCGGCGTTGTGGCAAATAGGCGAGTTCATCACCGATGTGATCGAGGGGCAATATCTTCCTCACCTCTGGTCATGGTGGGGGTCCTCGCAACCTTATCTGCCTGCCAGCGGTTCGCGGGCGTGCCACGATCCGATGCGCGGCGGGATCAGCGTGTCGGTTGCGCGCGATTACAGTGCGGGAACGCTCGGCGGTCTGGTGTGCGATCACGCGACTGGCGAGTTAATGATGTTGAGCAACTGGCATGTCCTGGTCGCTGAGCGTTGGATTGCTGCTGGATTGCCGATCTGCCAGCCGGACCGGCTCGACGGTGGTTTGCCGTCTGATGTGGTTGCTACTACGACGCCCACGCTCTACGCTAGCATATCGATGCTACCGTTGCCACGCTCACCGGCAATCGTTGCATGGTCAACGACCAGATGGGTATTGGTCCGGTGAGTGGAGCGGCTTCCCCGCAACTCGGTAAGCGTGTCATCAAGGCGGGGCGGATGACACGAGTGACGAAAGGCATGATTACTGGGGTGAAAGGGTAGGCGCGGTTGTGGTATGGCTCGTGGCAGCGCACCATTCAGCACGTCATAACGATCGCTCCCGTTCCCGAAAGCCGCGAAGTTAGCGTCGAGGGCGACACGGGATCGTGGTGGCTCGATGTCGAAGCTCGTGCCGCAGTTGGTCTGCATTTCGCGGGTAGCGACCATCCAGAACAAGCGCTGGCGATCAATATAATGATCGTTCTGGATGCGCTTGCAGTTGATATTGTAAGTGAACGACCGTCACCCGGTGACCGACGTCGGGCTGCAGACGATCTTCGGCGCGCGCTGAACGGCGCAATGCAAGAGAGACTGGTGCGATGAATCCACTGTCACCAGCCTGGTGGCGACGAGCGCGCAGGGTTCGTGATCAGATGGTGACCCACTTCGGCAACCATCCGGTCGTTACCAACATCGATATTGGCTTCCTCGATTCTTCGGAAACCAGCGTGATTGGAGTGCGGATTCATGTGCGCGGCGAACCGGCTGATCTGACCGTACCCGCTGAGCTTGACGGCATTCCAATTGGTATTGTGCTTGGCGACTATCGCATACAGTCGGGTGTGGGCAGCGATCCGACTGGTGAAGGGGACAACGTATGACTGCATACGAACGACAACGGATTACCGGCAGCGCGAACGATAGCAAACCGGAACTTGCCGGGCAATGGAAAGAGCGCGCTGTGTTTCGGATTGCTGTCGAGTCGCGTGATACCAACGATGGCCGGCTCGTGTGGTGTACCCACGCTATTACGAGGAGCACGACCGCTATCAGATCTGGGCGGGCTTGCCAGATGAACCGATGATCGTGTGGCTCATCGAGCAGATCCAGAACTCAATTGCGGATATTCAACCTGTCAATCAACAGTCAAGCCGTGCGCTTGCTTTGCGATCTGACCGTCGGGAACCCGCCGCGCGCCGCCGCCCGTGAGGGCGAGCGGTGAGGCGGGTTGCTCGCTGGCGTTCGCCAGAACAGTGACCACAGTGAACAGGTGTGCTCCAATGGCCGCGCGGTGGGGCTTCGGCCTGCACCGTTTTCGCCTTCGGGCGATGCGCCTGCACAACCGATGATGGCGCCGGTTCCCGCGCCAACCACGCCTGCGCGGGGGAAACCATCATCGGTCAGCAATCGGTGCAACCCGTCCCTTCGGGGACATGGCTCGGACGAAGCCATTGGGCGATAACGGAACGGGGTGCCGGATGCGTTGCCCACGAAGCTGCTGGGCGTTCGCCCACGCAGAGCGTCACGATGAAAGAGATCGAGCGCCTGACAGTACTCTTTTCATCCGGGTTTTTCGTGTCTGGTCTGCCAGGACTGATGCAGAGAACGACGGCTGTGGAACATGTGCCGCTTCTTCCCTACAATGATAATGAACCACTGTTCAGCGCTTTCAGAAGCGACAGCATAATAGAAACCTGAAAAATGCCAGGTTCGCGTGTCGGCTATTTGAAAGGAATAGAGTGGATCGACCAAGTCCCCAAACGAATCAGGGTTCGAAAGAGACCCGTTGCTGGGACAGCGCGGGGTGTGTGACAGGCTGGCAACGGACAAATGCACATTACTTCTCTGCATCGTATAACGTTTGAACTGCGCAGAATCAACGTTGAGATTTGGTTAGATTTTGCGAGGGTGGAGGGGTGATACCTCTTTCGTCATATCCTGCCCCGCTGACTAGATAGCTTCCCGCGCAAACACTTCTCCTGGATGTTGCGAAGGAAGGGCGGGACGTGACAAGGAATGAGAAAGAAGACCATCATACTCCGCTGCCATTGCGCGCCACGCAGTGCGGGGTGGCAATCCCCTGCTCTGTCACCCGGATCGCGCTCACGGCGTGCAAACCGCTGGCGGAGAGGAGTGCGGCGGGTGCAAGGCGCCCGCGCGATGCCCCTCCTTCTGTAATTGGCCAGGCGGGAAGGATCATTTGTGAACATATGTGAAGCGGGGAATTGCGTTGCTGTCGATTGTGGACGCAATGAAGCCTATGGGTTGATCATCTTGTCGCAAATATTACCCCCACTTCCATTGGAAGCGGGGGTAAGCATGCCGCCATTGTTACCGCTTGAATCCGTATTACACCTCTTCATGCTTCTCGACGATCTGCACTTTGTTGCTGGCAGGCGGTGGCGTCGTCCGGCGATGCTGGCTCAAGATTTGCCCGAGCAGCGCCCACATCCGCTGCTCAACGACCTCTTCGCGACCGCGCATCAGCAGGCTGATCCCGGCCAGAATCAGGACGCCCGGCCAGATCAGCTTAGTCAGAGCCAGCGCAGCCAGACCGACGCCCCACAACAGCGCCTGAATCGCCTCACCGGTGCGCCCGATCTGTCGCTGCTGGCGGTAGATGAAAATGCCGCCGCCAGCCAGCAATGCCGCCGGCACCAGCCACCACAGTCTGAAGATAGCCACAACGCCGAGCGTGATCAGCAACAGCCCGATCAGCCGGTTTTGATCTTTCTGGAACGACATGCCTTTCCTCCTTCGCTGTATGCTCCTCGTTTGTACTGCCGGTTTGACGCCAGGTTCCCGCCAAAAGTTGCAGTCGTCTGTGGTACCATATACAACCAGCCGCACCTGTCTGTTACCCGTGAGAGGGCGCCATGACCACAGAACTCAGCGCTGAGCGGATTCGCCGATTTGGCACGACGATCTTTGCCGAAATGAGCGCGCTGGCCACGCAATGCGGGGCAGTCAATCTCGGTCAGGGATTCCCCGACTTTGCCGGCCCCGACTGGATCAAACAGGCTGCCGCTGACGCCATCGCTGCTGATGTCAATCAATATGCGCCCTACATCGGGGTGCCGCGCCTGCGCGAAGCTATCGCCGCGACGTGGCAGGCGCACGGCTGGCGGACGATTGATCCGCTGACTGAGGTGACGGTGACCAGCGGCGCGACTGAGGCCATCTTCAGCGCGATGCAGGCGCTGGTCAATCCCGGTGATGAGGTAATCCTGTTCGAGCCGTTTTACGATGCTTACCTGCCCGATGTCATCATGGCGGGTGGCGTGCCTCGGATCGTGCGTCTGCATCCCCCAACTGGCGAGCAGCGGAGCTGGTGGTTCGATCCGGATGAATTGCGGGCCGCGTTCTCGCCGCGTGTCCGACTATTGTTGCTCAATACGCCGCATAACCCGACCGGCAAAGTTTTTCGCCGCAGTGAACTCGAGCTGATCGCCAGCCTCTGCCAGATGCATCATGTGCTGGTGATTTCTGATGAGGTCTACGATCAACTGGTATTTGACGGCGCTGAGCATATTCCGATTGCCACCCTGCCCGGCATGTGGGAGCGCACCCTGACTGTGAACAGTCTGGGGAAGACCTTCAGCCTGACCGGCTGGAAGATTGGCTATGCCGTCGGATCGGCGGCGCTCAACGCGGCGCTGCGGGCTGCGCACCAGTGGGTGACCTTCGCAACGGCGACACCATTGCAGTTTGCCGCTGCGGCAGCGCTCGAAGGCGCGCTCAGCAACGGGTACTATGACCGATTTCGCGCCGAATACACTGCGCGCTACCGGTTGCTGACCGAGATCCTCGCCAGCGTTGATTTGCCGGTGTTGCCGACCGAAGGCAGCTATTTTCTGATGGCTGACATTTCGCAGACTGGCTTTAGCGATGATGTTTCCTTCTGCCGCTACCTGACCCGCGAGGTTGGAGTCGCTGCCATTCCACCTTCGGCCTTCTACGCTCGCCAGCGCGATCTGCCGTTGCTGGCCCGATTCTGTTTCGCCAAGCGCGATGAGACGCTGCGCGCAGCCCAGCAGCGGTTGCTGGCGTGGCGGCAACGCGCCTGAGTCTGACTTAGAAAGTGAGAAATTATCTATGGAAGCTCGTTTGCAAGAGTTGCGCGCTCGTTTGCAAGAGATCGACGATCTTAACAGCGCTGCCGCAGTGCTCGGTTGGGATCAGAGCACCTACATGCCGCCCGGTGGCGCTGCTGCCCGCGCTCGCCAGCTTGCCACTCTTTCGCGTCTGGCGCACGTCCGCAGCACCGATCCGGAGTTGGGGCGGCTGCTGGCCGAATTGCTGCCGTATGCCGAACAATTGCCCTATGACCATCCTGATGCTGCCCTCATTCGGGTGGCCCAGCGCAACTACGAGCGTATGACCCGCATCCCTACCGAGCTGGTCAGCGAAATTTCGGCGCATACTGCGGCGAGTTATCACGCCTGGACGCAGGCCCGCCCTGCGAATGATTGGGCGACCATGTTGCCGTATCTCGAGCGCACCCTCGAATTGAGCCGACGCGTGGCTGATTGCTTCCCCGGCTACGACCATCCGGCTGATCCGCTGATCGATTTCAGCGATTACGGCATGCGAGCCGCGACCATCCGCGATCTCTTTGCCCGGCTGCGCGCTGGTCTGACTCCGCTGATCCGCGCTATTGTGGCCCAACCGCCGATCGATGACTCGTGCCTGCGTCAGCACTATCCGCGTGAAGCCCAACTGGCCTTCGGCGAGAAGATCATTCGGCGGTTCGGCTACGATTTCAATCGTGGTCGTCAGGATCTCACTCATCATCCTTTTGCAACCAAATTCTCGGTGGGTGATGTGCGGATCACCACCCGCATCAACGAGTACGATCTGGGCGATGGGCTTTTTAGCACTCTGCACGAGTCGGGCCACGCCATGTACGAACAGGGGGTCGATCCGGCGTTTGAAGGCACGCCCCTGTGTGGCGGCGTCTCTGCCGGCGTCCACGAGAGTCAGTCACGGTTGTGGGAAAATCTGATTGGCCGTTCGCGGCCCTTCTGGGAGTATTTTTACCCCGATCTGCAACAGACGTTCCCGCAGCAGCTTGGTGAGGTGTCACTCGACACCTTCTATCGCGCAATCAATCGGGTGCAGCCGTCGCTCATCCGCACCGATGCTGATGAAGTGACCTACAACCTGCACGTCATGATTCGCTTCGATCTGGAGCTGGCTCTGCTCGAGGGAAGCCTGTCGTTGCGCGAATTGCCCGACGCCTGGAATGGGCGCTACGCCGAAGATTTGGGGGTGACCGTCCCTGATTATCGTGACGGCGTGTTGCAGGATGTCCACTGGTACGGCGGACTGATCGGCGGCGCGTTCCAGGGCTATACGCTGGGCAACATTCTCAGCGCCCAGTTTCTGGCCGCTGCGCGCGCCGCCCATCCCCAGATCGACGATGAGATCGGGCAGGGTGAATTTGCTACCCTGCATGGCTGGCTGCGCGAGCACATCTACCGTCACGGCAGCGTTTTCACCCCGACCGAGCTGATCGAGCGCGCTGTCGGCGGGCCGATGCAGATCGAGCCGTACCTGAATTATTTGCGGCGGAAGTATGCGGATATTTACGGGCTAGACGGCTAGCGCGCGACGATGAAGGAGCCAGGAGTGATCAGGCGATCCCAGTGATCGCCTGATCACTGCTTAATGAACCTCAACTCGCGAGAGCGCATTTAAGATGACCACCCCGATCAAAATGAATCCGATACCCAACCAGGCCCAGCCATCAAGCTGCTGTCCGTAGAGAATCCACGCGATCACTGTGATCAAGACAATGCCGATCCCTGACCAGATCGCGTAGGCGATGCCGACCGGGATGGCTTCCAGCGCGAGCGACATCGCGTAGAACGAAATTCCGTAACCGACGATGACGATGAGCGATGGCAAGAGGCGGGTGAAACCGGCGCTGGCCTTGAGCGCTGAGGTGGCAGCCACTTCGCTGAGAATTGCGATCAGCAGGAAAAGCCAGTACTTCATACATTCTCCTTAGATAAACACTGAACACCAATCGGACACACATTGATACGCCTTTTCGTTCCATCCTGCCGCCACGCTCCCGCCAGTCGCTGATCGACAGGTTGCCACCGGTGGCCGATGAAGGATGTCAGGATAGAACGAAACGTGATCGAAGATCCATCAGCGTGACCCTTGTGAACGTCATGCCTTCGCGATGCGAACCCTGGTTGCTGACGGACAGAATATGCTGAACGGATCTGGCCTGAGCGCGCTGCGGAAGCGGGCCGCCGTCAGGCGCTGCAACGCAGAGGACGAGGTGTAGCGCTGGAGGACACAATCAGTCAGGGGCAGGGTATCCGGGTAAGAGCAGGTTCAAGAGCGGGTTGGGGAAGCGGCGCGCGACCGTGATGGCGCAGAAGGTTTCAGCCAGATCCGGCAGTCGGGCGTACTCAACCAGGATACCGGCTTCCAGCTCGTCGTTCACCACGATGGGCGGGATCACCGCCAGGCCGTGGTGCTCGCGGGCCACAAGGCGCAGCATGGCCATATCATCGACCTCGGCCACGATCTGCGGGTGAATGCCCAGGCGATGCGTCAGGGCGTCAAACCCAACCCTGATCGTCGATCCGGGCGCCGGCACGATCAGCGGCTCGCGCTGCAATAATACCTCAAATGGCGTCTGATACCGTGCCGGATCAGGATGCCCGATCAAACCAACCGGCTGGGTATCGATCACATGCACAATCCACGGCGTCATCTGATCACGCGGCGGCGTGATGTCCGAGAGCGCGATATCGAGTTCGTACCGCTTCAGGCCGCTTAATAGTTCCTCAAGCGTTCCCGAACGAATGATCACTCTGGTCTGGCTATCCTGAAGCAGCGGTCGCAGAAAGCGCACTTGAAAATTGCGCGAGAGGGTTGTCAGCGCACCGACGCGCAACACGCGCTGCTGCATCTCGCTCAGACGGCCAAAGGTGCCGAGCAGCTCATCGCCTTTGGCAAAGATCGCATTGGCAAAGTCAAGCGCGATGTGCCCTGCTTCTGTCAGCACCAGCCGCCGACCTGCTCGCTCGAACAATGGCTGACCGAGGTACGCTTCGAGTGCGCTGATCTGCATCGACAGCGCCGATTGGGCGATGTTGAGTTTGTGCGCCGCGCGGGTCAGGTTGCCTTCGCGGGCCACAATCCAGAAATAGCGCAGGTGATGGTAATTCAGCATAGCGGCGACGCGCGTTCGTGATTAGAGGCAGCGGTTCAGTTGGCGCAGCAATGCGCAAGGACGAATCATGTTCGCTCTGATGGCAGCCAACTTCAAGTATGCCAGATCGCGCGAAGGTGCGCAATATGCCCGATGTGGAAGGGCTGCACGCTCTATCGTGATCGGGCAGTTGCCGGGAAGCAACGGATGTTGCCACGCTGTGTGACGCTCTGCGTGGGCGAACGCCCAGCAGCTTCGTGGGCAACGCAGACGGCAACCCGTTCCGTTGTCGCCCAATGGCTCCGTCCGAGCCATGTCCCCGAAGGACGTGGCGCCGATTGCTGACTGATGATGGTTTCCCCCGCGCAGGCGTGGTTGGCGCGGGAACCGGCGCCATCATCGGTTGTGCAGGCGCATCGCCCGAAGGCGAAAGCGGTGCAGGCCGAAGCCCCACCGCGCGGCCATTGGAGCACACCTGTTCACTGTGGTCACTGTTCTGACGAACGCCAGCGAGCAACCCGCCTCACCGCTCGCCCTCACGGGCGGCGACGTGCGGCGGGTTCCCGACAGTCAAGACACGGTTTCTGAGGGCGCGGTCGGGCCATGCCCAACAGCATGCAATTAAGAGCAGGGTTGTCTGGTATCAGTCATTTCTTCGATTAAAAAGAACAATTATTCAATAAACATATATTTTACTGATTGATTAACGCATGCTACTATCCAAATGTCGATGGTCGATATTGTAAGGAGGGCACGAGGGTATGGAGGATATGCTGGCGCTGATCGGGTATCTTGCGCCGCTGGCGCTGCTGATGGCGGCAGGGCTGGCGGCGCTCAATTTGGCGCGGACGGTTGAGCAAACGTTTCAGTTGGGTCGGGCTGTGAGTTTGGGCGCGTTTGGCCTAATGCTGGCATTGGGCGTGGTTGTCTTTACCACTGGCCCGCTGGTCAGCCCGTTGATCGGGATCGGTGAGATTGGCCTGACGCTGCGGCTCGATGCGCTCAGTGTGATGATGGCATGGCTGGTGACGCTGTTAGGCGCGCTCCTGATCCAGTTCAGTCGCAATTACCTCGATGGCGATCCGCGCCAGAAGACCTTCTTCATTCGCCTGTATCTGACTCTTGGCGCCGTGTTGCTGATGGTGCTGGCAGGCAATCTCTGGCAACTGGTGATCGGCTGGATCGGCGCCAGTCTGGCTCTGCATAGGTTGCTCATCTTTTACCCGGATCGAGCGCGTGCGATTCGAGCAGCGCGCAAGAAATTCATTGTCGCGCGCATCGGTGATCTCTGCCTGATCATCGCGGCAGTAGGGCTGGCGCAGACGTTCGGCACTGCTGATCTCGGTCAGCTCCGCGAGGCAGCGCGTGTCGCGCTGGAGAGCGGAGTCGCGCCAACCGGCGCGGCGGTGGCCGCTGTCCTGATCGTGATCGCGGCTGCGCTCAAGTCAGCAATGTTTCCCTTCCACGGCTGGCTGCTCGAAGTGATGGAGACGCCAACACCCGTGTCAGCGCTATTGCATGCTGGCCTGCTTAATGCCGGTATCTTTCTGGTTGTCCGCTTTGGCGAGCTGGTTTTTCTGTCAACGCCGGCTTTGCTCTTGCTCATCGGGTTAGGTGGCGTGACCGCAATCGTGGCTTCAACGTCGATGATCACGCAGAGCAGCGTGAAGGTGTCACTCGCATATTCAAGCGCGGCCCACATGGGGTTTATGCTGATGCTGTGCGGCTTTGGCGCGCATACGGTCGCGCTCATGCACCTGATTGCTCATTCCTGCTACAAGGCGCATGCATTTCTCTCCTCGGGCAGCATTATCGAATACGTTCGCAACACTGGCAGCCAGAAGCTTGATCAGCCGCCATCATTGCCGGCCCTACTGGTGAATATGGCGGTTGCAGCGGCAATGTTTGTGGTCGTGGCCACGGCGCTGGGGATTGACATCACCAAGCGTCCGGGTGAGACGGCAATGATGATCATCTTTATGGCAGCGGTCGCCTACCTGCTGGTCAAAGGCGCGACCGGCAAGGCAGCGCTGGCTGTCATTGCGCGCACGATGAGTATGGCAGCGCTGGTAACCATCGCCTTCTTCGCGCTTGAAGTTACGGCAGAGGCATTGCTGGGTCAGGCGGTTGCCGTCTATCCGCCGCTTGATCCGGTGACATGGACTGCGGTGATCATTGCTGTATTCACATTTGTGTCGATTGTGGCGCTCAGCGCTTACCTGCCTGCGCTGGTTCATCGTCCGGGCTGGCGCGCGTTCTACGTTCATCTCAAGCATGGCTTCTACGCCAATGCGTTGTTCGATCGGTTGCTCGATACCCTGCGTCTAGCGCGGTGATGACTACCGCCCGGCAGTCGCAATACTTCTGTTCTCGTTGGTATCAGTCTGCAATCCCTGGTGGAGGAAGGATCACATGACACTGGTCGAGACCAATAGCCAACCGCGAGTGAATCTGACGGCGACCCGCCGCGATCTAACCGCCGAGACGATCCTGGCCGCAGCCAGACAGGCCGAACAGCGCATTGCGCCGCTGTGGCCGCTGCGAACCTTCGTTGCCGTGAACCCATATCTTGGTCTAACCGATCACTCGTTTGCGCAGGCCGCAGAAGTGCTGGCGCAACGGGCCGGCGCTCGGATGACAGCGCCGCGCTCGTTCTACGCCGAAGCCATTCAGCGCGGTCGCATCACCGACGATGATCTGGCGGCGGCGCTGGCTGAAGGCATTCCCTTTCCCGGCGCTCCGACAACGGTGGCGGCGTTGAAGGCGTTTGCGCAGAGCGGCACGCCGGAGCCGATCTTCAAGACGTTGCCTACAGTTGCCGATGCAGCGTATCACGCGACCGGGGTTGCCTGGACTGAGATTGTGACCGACTCCATTTCGGGCTGGGCTGGCGCCTATTTCGATCTGGGTCAGGCGTACTGGCGCTCGCCCTGGGCGCATCTACCAGCTTACACTGCGTGGCGGGCTGAGGCCGTCTTCGATCAGACGCCGGTGGCGCGGGGAGCGCGCGGTTTTCGGCGAGCTTTGCGCGAGCTGCCTGCCAGCGCGACCGAGACGATCGTCAACGCCGTTAGGTTGTTACAAATTCCGGCTGAAGGTCTCGAAGCCTACCTGCACCGGTTGTTGTTGTCGATCCACGGCTGGGCTGGCTACGCCCGCTATCTGCGCTGGAATGCCGAACTGAGCGGCGGTGACGATCAGACCCTAACCGATCTGCTGGCGATCCGGCTGGTGTGGGAGGTGGCGCTCTGGCACAGTTTTACTCACACCGGTCTGTCCGAGATCTGGGCGCGACGTCGGCGTGAGCTGACCGACGCGCAGATCGCCGAGGTGAGCCGACGCGCGCTCGGCGGTGATCTGTTGCTCCAGCGCGCCTTCGAGAAGGCGTACCAGCGCCAGTTGTTCCAGCGCCTCGACCAGTCTGTGCCGGCGACGATAACGCGCCAACGGTTTCAGGCTGCATTTTGCATTGATGTCCGCTCCGAAATCTTCCGCCGCGCGCTGGAAACGGTGAGTAATGACATCGAGACGATCGGTTTCGCTGGATTTTTCGGCTTCCCAATCGAGTATGTGCCGCTGGCCGAGACGCGCGGTGGCGCGCAGTGCCCTGTCTTGCTCAGTCCTCAGTTCGTGATTGCCGAGTCGGTGGCCGGCGCGGACGCGACAGAGGTCAAAGCGGTTATCGAGCGGCGCACCGCGCGCCAGCGCGTTGCTAAAGCCTGGCGCATGTTCAAGTTTGGCCCGGTCTCGTGCTTCGGGTTTGTCGGGCCGGTAGGACTGGCGTACCTGCGCAAACTGGCGCTCGATACGTTTGGCATCACGCGACCGGTGCCGCATCCGGCGACGTTCGGTCTCGATCGCGCCACGCGCGCTCGGGTCAAACCGAATCTTGAACCGCGCTCGATTGCCGATCGAGCCGCTGGTATGACCATTGACCAGCGGATTGCCGCCGCTGAAGGCGCGCTCAAGGCGATGTCACTGACCGGCAATTTTGCCCGTCTGGTGCTGCTGGCCGGTCATGGCTCGACGACGGTCAACAATCCGCATGCGACCGGCCTCGATTGCGGCGCTTGCGGCGGTCATACCGGCGAAGCGAATGTGCGGGTAGCCGTGCAGATCCTCAACGATCCGGCAGTGCGGAATGGTTTACGCGAGCGGGGAATTGACATTCCGGCAGATACGGTCTTTGTGGCCGGTTTGCACGATACGACCACCGACGATGTCACCATCTTCGATCAAGACGACATTCCCGCCAGCCACCGCGCTGATCTGAGTCAGTTGCAGGCCGATCTGGCCGCTGCCGGTCGGCTGGCGCGCGCCGAGCGCGCCGCCCTGCTGAAGATCGATGCGGCTCACGACATCGATCGGGATGTTCGCCAGCGCAGCAAAGACTGGTCGCAGGTGCGGCCTGAATGGGGTCTGGCCGGTTGCGCCGCCTTTATTGCGGCGCCGCGGCAGCGCACCGCAGGGATCAGGCTCGACGGACGCACCTTCCTGCATAACTACGACTGGCGGCAGGATGACGGCTTCGGGGTATTGGAGCTGATCATGACGGCGCCGATGATCGTGGCCAGTTGGATTAATTTGCAATACTATGGCTCGACTGTCGATAATCGGGTCTTTGGCAGCGGCAACAAGACCCTTCACAACGTGGTTGGAACGCTTGGCGTGCTCGAAGGCAATGCTGGCGATCTGTGCGTAGGTCTGCCGTGGCAGTCAGTGCATGACGGTGAGCGGTATGTGCATGAGCCGATCCGGCTGAACGTGCTGATCGAAGCGCCGCTGACGGCAATCACTGCCGTGATCGCCCGCCACGAGCAGGTGCGCCAGTTGCTCGACAACGGCTGGATCTTCCTCTTTGCGATCGATGAACATGGCAGGGTGGCGCACCGCTATATCGGTGATCTGCGCTGGGAAGCCTGTTGAGCGCGCAGACCGCGATCGCAATCCTCTCAGCGCAATACTATCTGTCGGGCAGTTGCATCGCAACGCCCGACAGATATTCGTTCACCCATCGTTCTTTTCTCTTTGCCATCAACAAAGGGACGCATCGCGAGGGCAGCTCAACACCCGCAGCGCGTGGAATGCTGCGAGCGACATCTCGGTGCCTGAGCCGGGGATTGCTACGCCGCGCACAATAACTTGGGAGTGGCGGGAACTCCGCCTCATCGCCCGCCGCTTGCCGTGAGGGGGGACTGCGACTAGCGAATCGTATAGGCGCTGACCAGACTCATCTCGCCGAGAAGCTGACTCTGCGCCTGGAAACTGGCCTGCGCGCGCTCAATGAATGCGCGCGCCTCCTGGAAGCGTAACGCAGCTCGATTTGCATTCGCCACATCGTAGGTGCTGTAAAACTCCAGAATGGCATCGAGACCGGCCAGTTCCAGTTCGAGGCCCTGCCGGTAGTCTTCATGCGCTGGCGCCAGCACCCCTGGCGCGCGCAGTTCGCCGAGGTTGGCCAGCGCCTGAGCCACTGTTGCCCGCAGGCGCTGGGTGGCGGCCACGTGGTTGATCGATGCGCCGCCCGGTTGACTGGTCTCCTGGCGGTAATTGGCGGTTGCCGTCCGCAGATCGGCCCGAATCGCCTCCACCGCAGTCAGGTACGAGATGGTGAGACTCTCAACGACGGCCAGCGGTTCGGCTTCCAGTTCGGGAATGGGCGTCGGCGTGGCGACTGGCAAGAGCGCAGCCGGTTCAATAGTGGACACCTGTTCGCTGACCAGCGCCGTCAGCGCCTCTTCGCGCGCATTGCTGACACTCTGATGCAGGAAGAGGGCAATCGTCAGCAGCGCGATGGGAAAGAGCCAGAGCACGACGCGCACCCGTGACGTCTCGCGTCGTTGCCAGCGCCAGTGCGACCACCAATCGCGTTGAGGCGCGGTTGCTGCGGGCGCTGGCGTCTTTGGCGGCGCTGGCGCTGGCGTTTCGGATGTTGCGACCGGCGGCGTCAGGTCTGCCACCGGCTGGGCGGCAATGGCGCCCCGTCGTTCCAGATAGGCCAGACCGCGCCGGGCGTGGGGGTTGGCCGGATTGATCCGCAGCACTGCCTGCAAACAGAAGGCGCGTTGCGCTGGCTCATCAACCACGCCGCTCAGCCAGAGCCAGGCCCGTTCGTCACGGGGATCAAGTTTAAGAGCGCGCACCAGCAGCCCGGCAGCTACCCGGCGCTGGCCGCCGCGCGCCGCGGCAATCCCGCGCTCCACCAGTTCGCGCGCTTCAGTTGGATTCGCCTGCACTCCAGGCTCGCTCATCGTGCTTGCCATGCGTCAATGCTCAGGGATCAACGCATTCAGCGCGCGCTGTATCAGCGTTGAGTCTTGCACCAGATTGGCGCGCACCGTTTGCCAGTACTCCGGTCGCTCATAGCCCAATTGCCAGATCGCGATGCCGGCCAGATCGAGCTTTTGAACAGTAGCGATCTTATCGGCCAGCCCGGTGTCGGTCATAAACCAGACAGTGCGGGTGCCGGCGCTGGTGCGATAGGTAAAGGTGCTCTCGCCTACTCGCCCGCGCGCATTGCGTTCGATAAAACTCACGGTCGGCTGATGCTCGTTGATGATCTCTTCGATCACGCTCCATGGCCGCGCCGTTGCGTTGCCTTCAGGCGGCCAATCGTAACCGTAGAAATGGACGCCCAGCAACACTTTTGCCGGATCAACCACCTCGCGAGCGTAGTTGGCCACGGCCTCAATCCAGTAGGCTGGCGCAACCGGCCCCGGCCCCGAACCGCGCCAGTGATAATCGTAGGTCATAATCCGCAACTGGTCAACATGCGGCCCAATCGCCGCCCAGTCTTGAAATGCCCCCAGTCCGCCCATATCGCGATCTTTGGCATGCACCGCCACCGTCAGCACTTTGTTGTGCGTATGGAGCGCCGCTGCCAGATCGATGATAAAGGCGGTAAAATCATCGCGCACCGAGGGCGAGAGCGATTCGTAATCGATGTCGATGCCGTCATAGCCGCGCGCCAGCACCTCGTCGACAATGTTTTGAATGTGACGGGCGCGCAATTGCGGATTGGTGAGCACCGGCACCACAGCGCCCGGATTATTCACATTGTGGATCGAGGGGATGATGCGCACATTGTTCGCATGCGCGATCTGCACCAGCTCATCATCCCGCCGACCGTAGAGTCGGCCACTGGCGTCGGTCGTATACCAGAAGGGGCTGATGTCATCGATCAGATCGACATTCGCGAAAAACGACTCGCGGGCATCACCGGCGAAATTGGGCGGCAACCAGACCGCGATGTACCGACCGCTCTTCGGGTGGTATCCCCACGTCTCTGGTGTGGGAGGCGCGGCAGTGGGCAATGGGGTTGGCGGAATGGGCGTCGGCAGAACCAGCAAGGGCGCCGCTGACGGCGTTGGTTCAGGCGTGGCCGCCGGTGTTGGCGCGCTGGTTGAATATTCGATCAGCGTGCTCGACATTTGCAACGTCTGCCATAGCAACAGCCCGGCAATAACAAGCGCACTGCTATAGATCAGGCCGGCAATGATGGTGCTGATCCGCACTGGTATCCTCATGATCTGGTAATGATGACAGGCAGGCTAGTAGGCATCAAGCTCGCGCAGCCGTTCATCGCTGATGCCGAAATGGTGAGCGATTTCATGCCAGACCGTTCGCCGCACCTGTTCGCGAAGCGCTGCCGCAGTGCGAAAGTCGCGTTCCAGCGGCACCTGAAAGATGGTGATCGTCGCCGGCGGCGTTAGATCTCCGGCCTGTCGTTCGGTAAGCGGAACCCCTTCGTACAGGCCATAGATGGTTTGCCACGGTTTGAGGCCCAGCGCGCGTCGTTGTTCGCGGCTTGGACGAGGCGCAACAATCACTTCGACGCTTTCAAGATGGCGAGCGAAGGCTGGCGGCAGACTGTCGAGCGCTTCCGCTACCAGTTCGACAAATTGATCGGCATCCATACACTTGTTGCGAGATTCAGGGTTCAGAATGGAATGAGCATATCTGATTGCAGTTGCACGTATCTTCTGCGATCACTATTACGGATCAGTTTGTGTGCGCATTCTGAACGCGATCGATTAGGCTTGCGCTCATCGCATTTGACACTATCAGCAACATATCTCATTATAAAGGCCACGATCTGGCGGCGTCAAGTATTTTAACGCTCAAAGCGGTGAATCAGGCGCATCGTATCGTGATCGGTGAGCGAAAAAAGGACAACACTATCTCTGGTTGACTACTACTCGTTGTGAAAGGAATATGCATGTCTTCACTCCAGATTGATTTTCTCAAGCAATTGCTGGCCGCGCCGGCGCCCTCTGGCGATGAGGAACGCGCCGCGCAGGTATGGCAGGCCGAAGCGCGCGCCTTTGCCGATGATGTGTACAGCGATGTGCTGGGCAATAGCTACGCTGTGCTGGAAGGCAGCGGGCCGCGCATTCTTCTTGCCGGGCATATCGACGAAATTGGCCTCATGATCAGCCATATCAACGACGAGGGTTTTCTCTTTTTCAGCCCAATCGGGGGCTGGGATCCGCAGGTGCTGGTTGGGCAACGGGTGCGCCTGCTCGGCCAGCGCGGCGAGGTGATTGGCGTGATCGGCAAGAAGCCAATCCATCTGCTCAAGCAAGAGGAACGCAATCAGGTCACTGCAATTGACCGCATGTGGATCGATATCGGCGTGACCAGCCGCGCTGCTGCGCTCGAACTGGTGCAGGTAGGGGATGTCGGCGTGATCGATGCTCCGATCTACGAATTGCCTGGACGACGCATCGTCAGTCGTTCGATCGACAACCGGATCGGCGCGTTCACCGTGCTTGAAGCCTTGCGCCTGTTGAGCCAGCAGCGCCCGGCAGCGCGCGTGGCGGCTGTCGCAACCACGCAGGAAGAGATTACCTTTGGCGGCGCGACAACGGCTGCATTTAGCTTTGACCCGCAGATCGCAATCGTGGTGGATGTTACGTTTGCGACCGATTACCCCGATGCCGATCAGCGGCAGTGGAACACCGTTGCGCTGGGCGGCGGGCCGGTGCTGTCACGCGGATCGGCCAACAACAGCCGCATCTTCCGTCGCCTGTGCGCAATTGCCGAACGCGAATCAATTCCGTATAGCGTTCAGATCTCGCCGCGTTACACCGGCACCGATGCCGATGCGATTCATCATGCCCGCGGCGGCGTTGCCAGCGCAGTCATCTCAATTCCCAATCGCTACATGCATTCGCCGAACGAAATGATCGATCTGAACGATGTCGAGCACGCAGTGCGCCTGATTGCGGCATTCGTCCGGTCGGTCGCCAGCCTGGAAGAATTCATGCCAGTGGTTCGTTGAACGCTCGCCAGTAGCGCGTCTGCCGTGGTACAATACAGGCTGTCGCGCCACCGTCGTCGCGATCGGCCAGCGCTGGCCGTCTCTACTCGTTGGTGAGGAGTAACCAGTTATGATTGTGACCGACACGTCAGAACGATCTGCTGCCGCTCCTTCTGAAGGGGCGGATCTGCTGAGCACTGTTCAGCAGCAATTTGATCTTACCGCCGATTTGTTGCATCTCCCTGATCGCATGCGCGGCATCCTCCGCGTTCCCCAACGCGAATTAACCGTTAATTTCCCGGTTAAGCGTGATAATGGTCGGATCGAGGTCTTCCAGGGGTTTCGCGTCCAGCACAATTTGGGGCGCGGTCCGACGAAAGGCGGGATCCGCTATCATCCAGCCGTCACCCTTGATGAAGTGCGCGGGCTGGCGATGCTCATGACCTGGAAGTGCGCGTTGATGGGGTTGCCGTATGGCGGCGCCAAAGGAGCTGTCGTGGTTGATCCGAAGCAGTTGTCGGCTGGCGAGATCGAACGGCTGACCCGCCGCTTTGCCACCGAGATCAGCGTCGTGATCGGCCCCGAACGCGATATTCCTGCGCCTGACATTGGCACCAACCCGCAGGTCATGGCCTGGATCATGGATACGATCTCAATGCATCAGGGCCATACCGTGCCAGCCGTAGTCACCGGCAAGCCGGTGAATATTGGCGGTTCTGAAGGCCGCCTCGAAGCGACCGGGCGCGGGTTAACTTATATTCTAACGGTCGCTGCGCGCCATGTTGGTTTTGCCCTCGAACAGACCCGGTTGGCGATTCAGGGATGCGGCAACGTCGGCGCGACGGTGGCGCGCGAAGCCGCAGCGTTGGGCATGACAATCGTGGCGTTGAGCGATAGCCGGGGCGGGGTTTACAATCCCCACGGTCTGGATGTCGAGGCGGTGTTGCAACACAAAGCGCTCACCGGCAGCGTGGTTGGGGCAGCGAATGCCGATACGCTGACCAACGAGGAAGTGCTTGAGGTGGAGTGCGATATTCTGGTGCCGGCAGCGCTGGATGGAGTGATTACCGCTCGCAATGCCAACCGGATCAGAGCGCAGGTGATCGCTGAAGCAGCGAATGGTCCTACTACCAAGGCTGCTGATGCCATTCTCTATGACCGCGGCTGTCTGGTGATCCCCGATATTCTGGCCAATGCCGGCGGGGTGACGGTCAGTTATTTCGAGTGGGTGCAGGGATTGCAGGAATTCTTCTGGAGTGAGCGTGAAGTCAATGCCCAGTTGCGGCGTGTGATGACTAACGCTTTCGAGCAGACGTTGCGGGTCTCGGCTGAACGTCAGGTCGATCTGCGCACTGCTGCCTACATGCTGGCGGTGCAGCGGGTGGCCGATGCCGTGGCGACCCGCGGTATCTATCCGTAATCGTGGCTGATGTGCGCGCGGGCATGACCCCAGAGCGTCCGCGCGCGCAATGGTGATTGCGATGAGCGATGATCTCGATGTGATGATTGACAGCCTCATTCCCCACCGCGCCAGTGGTCGCCGCTTCATAGCCGGTTTCATTCTCGGTCTGATTGGCGGTGGAGCGGTGGCGGCATTGACTCTTCCGCGCAGCGGCCCGGCGCTGCGCGCATTGCTGGCCGAGCGCGCGCCGATGTGGCTGCGCCAGCTTCGCGACGCGCTGCGCTCTGAGCGACCCCTCTAGCCGCCCAGTGGTTGTCTGCCGCAGCCTGCTGTTTGGGAGCGTGGCATTCCGTTACCCGCTTGCCTGATGTTCAGATCGGCGCAGCCCTTCCGTGACTGTAATCCCGTCGCATTGACCGGTCGGTTGGCAAACGCGCCGATTTGCTCTGTTAGCGGAAGCGTGGTGAGAGTCGATCTGGTCACGGCGGAAGACTGTCACAGCGAGCTGGCTTATTTGCAAAACTCCAACAGATCGTCAACATCCCGCTAAGGGTGAGAGTGGTATACTGATGAAGCAGATGAGCTGAACATCTCGTACTCTACTCTGATGGAGGCGTCTATGCCGTTTTTCTTTGACCCAACCTATCTGCTGTTTGTCGTGCCGGCGATGCTCTTCGCCCTCTGGGCGCAGTTTCAGGTTCAGTCGGCGTTTAATAAATGGTCGCAGGTTGCCAACATGCGCCGCCTGAGCGGGTTTGATGTGGCCCGCATTCTGATGCAGTCTGAGGGATTGCAGCACGTGGGCGTGGAACGCACGCCTGGCATGTTGACCGATCACTACGATCCGGCCAGCAAGGTGATTCGGCTCTCTGATGGCTCATTGCAGCCTTCGGTGGCAGCGATGGCCATCGTGGCCCATGAGCTGGGTCACGCCGCTCAAGACAAAGAAGGCTACGCCTGGCTGCGCGTGCGCTCTGGGATTGTTGGCTTCGCCAATATCGGCTCGCAGCTCGGCACCTGGCTCTTCTTTATCGGGATGCTGCTTGGCGCTGGCAGCGGCAGCCGCCTTGGCTTCCAGCTTGCCGTGGTTGGCGTGATCCTGTTCAGCGCAGCGGTCGCCTTCGCACTGGTGACGCTGCCGGTCGAGTTCAATGCCAGCGCCCGCGCGCGCGAGATGCTGCAACGCGCCGGTCTGGTGACGGTTGAGGAGGCCGCGGGCGTGAATGCGGTCTTGAATGCCGCAGCGCTGACCTATGTGGCCGCAGCCGCGCAGGCGCTCGCTCAGTTGCTCTACTTCGTAACCATTTTGATGCGACGGAGGGATTAAGTCGATGACCGATGAAGAATTGCGCCGGCGGTTAGTGCATGGCCTGATCAGCCTGGTGCTGAGCCTGGCGGCGGCCTGGCTGGCAACCTATCTGACCAACAAGATTCTTGGCGAGCCGTCGAAGCCAGAGTCGCAGGCGGTATAAGTGCGCGTTGGAGATGGCGGCTGGACTGGCGGAATCTGCTGTCGTCGCCGGCCCAGTTGGGATGCAGAGGGGCATAGCGCTGCTGTGTCCCTCTCTGTTTGTGTAGTGCTCGCTTTGCTGTGATGAGATGACTTATGCAACCCTATCCAATCGTGATTGGCGTCGCCGGGGGTAGCGCCAGCGGTAAAACCAGTGTCGCGCAGGCGATCTTGCAGCGGGTAGGCGCTGACCGGATCGCCCATATCGACCACGATCGCTACTACAAAGATCTGAGCCATTTGCCATTCGAGGAGCGCGCGCGCTTCAATTTCGATCACCCCGATGCGCTCGATAATGATCTGCTCGTGGCCCATCTCGATGCGCTCTGCGCTGGTCAGGCCGTCGATCTGCCGACGTATGACTACGCCACCTACGTCCGGTTGCCGCACACCGAGCGACTCGAACCGCGTCCGGTGATTCTGGTCGAGGGGATTTTAATCTTCTACGAACCGGTATTGCGTCGGCGGATGCAGATCAAGCTCTTCGTTGATACCGATGCCGATCTGCGCTTCATTCGTCGCCTGCGACGCGACATCGCCGAACGTGGCCGCTCGGTCGACTCAGTGATTGAGCAGTATCTCACCACCGTGCGGCCCATGCATCTCGAGTTTGTTGAGCCAACCAAGCGCTACGCGGATGTGATTTTTCCGGGCGGCGGACGCAATCCGATCGCGATTGATATGGTCGTGGCCCGGATCGAGGCTGCGTTGCAGGCGATGTCCTGATCGTCGCTAGCCTGCGTCAAGACGGCATTTGCTTTCCCCAAGAAGCGATGATGTTGCGGAGAGGACAGATGACTGCGTTCCCGCAGGACATCACGGCGGCGCGCAGCGCATGGCGCTCCGCCGGTTGGCTTCGCTGATGCAGGCGCTGGCATGCTCGCGCAGTGCCGACCGGCTGGCGCTGCCGCAATCCCCGGTCGGGCAATCATGCTCCTCCCGCGCGCTTCTGTCAGGTGAGCGTTTGTTATTGGCAATGGTGCTCGCTGAAATCCGCTGACGCGCGCAGAAAATCGGTATACCATACATGTAGGTTTCTCATCATCAGGAGTGTTGGCCGGATATGGTTGCCGTTGCCGATCTGGGGGTTGATGCGCTGCCACTGAGCTGGACGCGCGCCGACGTGCGGTTTCCTCGTGTGCAACGGGTGGCGCTGCCGTTGTCTGGGTTGACCTGGCTGGCGTATGCGACGGTGCCGGTGCAATGTGCCTTGCCTGATTTGCTCAATCATGATGGGTTGGGTGCGCGCCTGCTGCTGCGTGGTTGTCAGGCTGGACTGGCCCAGTCGCTTGCCCGCGCTGGCTGGCAGACGATCCGAGTCGGCATTGAGGGATTGGTCGATCTGACCGGCGATAGCTTACAGCGGCGGGCGGTGCGCAAAATGGCGCGCGCTGCCGGTCGGTTTGGGCAGGTCAGCGAAGTGCCGTGGAGTCCTGACGCGGTGAGTCGTCTGCGTGGCCTGCTGCGCGCGTCGCGCTACGGTCAGCATCCGCAGCTTCGCTATCTTTTTCGCACTGCCTTCGATCCGGAGACGCGGTTGTTCGTGTTTGCCGACGCGGCTGGTCACTGGCAGGGCGCTGTGCTCTTCACCCAGCCCACGTCTGCTCTGGCAGTGACCGAGCTGATGGCGCGTCGTCCTCAGGCGCCGGCAGGAGTGATGGAGGCTATCTTCGCGGCTGCGGGCGCCCGCTTCCGCGCCGAGGGATGCGAGACGCTGAGCCTCAATGAGGTGCCATTTCATCATCTCGAACAGCGCCTGCGCCCGCTCGAACGTCTGATCACGCTGATCGGGCGTCGCCTGACGCCTGTCTACAATGCTGCCGGCCTGTACCACTTCAAAGCGAAATTCGCCCCGCACTGGCGGCCCGTCTATCTCTGTGTCTACCCGCGCGGCGCGTTGCTGGCGCTGGTCGATCTCTTCACCGTGTCGGGATGTCTGGATCTGGCAGTTCGTGGCTGGCAGTATCGGCAGCGCGCGCGGCAGACTGGCCAAGACGACGACGTTGGTGGAGGATCCGCTCATATTCCCGCAACCGGTTCGTCTGGCGTCGGTTGGGGCGAATGATCGGGCGAGCGGCGCGCAGGGTCGCCAGCGCTACCCGGTGATCCAGCCCATGGCGTGTCATCAAATAGGCTGCCGCCATCATCGGCGCCCGGCCAACCCCGGCATGGCAGTGAACGAAGACCGGCAACCGGTCAGTGATGGCGCGAGCAATAAAATGGACGCCTTCGTCAAGCTGTTCAATCGTTGGCGGGTGAAAATCGGGCACCAACAGGCGCAGGCTGCGCGTCGGCAGCGGTTCGATGAAGGTATCGGCTCGCTCTGCCTGAAGTGAAAGCACTGCGCGCACGCCCAATCGATGAATGGCCGGCCAGTGGTAAGGCTCGAATTGTCCACCGACAAATAACATCGGGGTTACCGGCGTGATGTTCAATCCGAAGAAGCGTTGCCACTGGGTGGTCAGGTAACGTCGAAAGTGCCGCATCATGATCATTGCTTTGGTACAATACTCAACCAGTGTCTCTTACCTCATGGTAGCATAGATTATGTGGCCGTTTCGTAAACCAGTTGACCTCAGCGCCGTAACCTTGCGGATCAGCCAGCCGGCGGACGTTACCGCGGTCAGCCAGCTCTTTCGCGCATCCGGGCGGCGGTTTTCAGCCTTCAGCGGGCCGGAACTCTACGCAGCCATCGAGCAAGGACGGGCAACCGTGATGAGTCTCGACCACGATCTGCTGGCGGTTGCGGCGCTCAGCCGACCGTTCAACCGCTCGGCCTGGATGCGCGGGCTGGCCTTGAGCGATCGGGTTGCGCCAGAACGCGCGCTGGCGCGCCTGCTGCCAGCCCTCGATGATCTGGCTCGCCAGCTCGCTGTTACCAGCCTCTACTACGCCGGCGATGAACAGGCCGACCAGTGGCTGCGTCCACTGCTCGAGCAGTTTGGGTACCATCATCACACCGATGTTGTGGTCTACGAGAAACGCGACTGGGAAATCCCCGCTGCGGGCAATGCCGATGTGCAAGTTCGTCCTGCTCGCGCCGTTGATCTCAGCGAAGTGTTGCAGCTCGACGCGCACTGCTTTGAACCGCAGTGGGTCAAGGACGAAAGCATTCTGGCGCCGGCCATTGCTGATGACTCGTTCTTTGTGGTTGCGGAACTCAACGGGCAGATTGTGGGTTACTGTTACGCTACCAGCCATTTTGGCGGCAGACTGGCGCATCTGGTGCGGATTGCCGTCGAACCCGCGCTTCGTGGTCGCGGGATCGGGGTGCGGTTGTTAGCCGAGTTCGTGGCGTATGCGGTTGAAGCAGGCGCAGGGTTGCTCACGCTGAATACACAGGCGTATAACCATCATGCCCAGCGGCTGTATCGCTGGTTTGGCTTTACCCCCACCGGCGAACGCCAGCCAGTGCTCTGCCGCTGGTTGTAGCGAGGAACAACCGTGCCGTTAAAAACCGATCCGCGCGATTGGGAGCGCTTCTTTGACAAGCCGCCTCGGCGATCTGGGCCATTGCGAAGCATCATCATTGCCGGATTGATTGGTTTGATTCTGGTGGCCGCCATCGGCGCGACGCCATTCCTGCTCGATCAGATCGAGCGTAATCGCGTGGTGACCAGTCAGACCCAGATTGCGCTCCAGACTCGCGAGGCTCGCCAGGCATTGACCGCGAGCGCTATTTCTGGCGCAACACCGGCTCCGTCACCGACGCTGCTTCCGCCTCCGCTTCCGTCTCCCACTCCGACGCCAGAACCAATTATTGGCCGCGCGCGCGTGATTAATGGCGGGAACATCCGTCGTGAACCGCAGGTGAGCGCCGATACCGTGATCGGGCAGGTGTGCGTTGATGATCGGGTTGAGTTGCTCCGCGAACAGACGCTTGCCGACGGCAGCCGCTGGTACTGGTTGCGCGTAGTGGAAACTGCTGCCGATTGCGTGCCGCAGCGGGTGCCTGCCGGAACGCAGGGCTGGGTGAGCGCCATCCTGTTAAGCGCGCCGGAACCCTGATGCGGTCGTAGTTATCTGCCGCCTGCGACCTGTTCGTAGATTGCCAGCGTTGCCTCTGCCGTTGCTGACCACGAAAACTGGGCTGCTCGCTGCCGACCGCGACTCGTCAACAACGCGCGCAGTTCGCGCGATCGAAGCACTCGCAGAATGCCCTCGCCAATCTCGTGCATACTGTGCGGATCAACGGTGAGCGCCGCTTCATCGACAACTTCGGGCAGGCTGCCGGCATACGCGCAGACAACCGGCGTGCCGCAGGCCATGGCTTCGAGCGGCGGCAGGCCAAATCCTTCATACGATGAGGGAAAGACAAACAGCAGTGCGCCGCTGTACAGCGCCGGCAGATCCTCTTCAGCCACGTTGTTCACCACCAGTACGCGCTCACTGACGCCACGTTCGACGGCGATGTCGGCTGGCAGCGGGTAGCGGCGATCAAATTTGCCGGCAATCACCAGGACGGTATCGCTGAGCGGGGGTGGCAATGCGGGAATGACGCGCTCCCAGGCCCGCAGCAGGCGATCAATGTTCTTATGCGGTTTGTTCGAGCCAACATAGAGGATGTAGTGGCGCGGAATGCGGTGGCGCAGACGCACACCGGTGATCACATCCACCGGTTGTGGCGCAAATGATGGCGCTGCCGCCAGAGGAGTGATCGCAATCCGTTCGCGGGGCATGCGCAAATGATAGGCCAGATCATCGCGCGAAACCGACGAGATCGTGATCAGTTGGCGAGCGCTCCGTGCCGCCAGCCGCAACGCCAGCCGGTAGAAGAGCCGTCCGCGTGGGCTAAGGGTCTGCGGATAGCGCAGCGGCAGTGCGTCGTAGATGGTGACCACCGATGGGCACGGCAGCAGATAAGGTTTGATGATATAGGGCGAATGGAGCAGGTCGAGTCGCAACCGGCGCGCGACCCAGGGCAGTTCAAGCTGCTGTTGGAGCGCAAAGGGCGCGCTCTGGACAGGGACATAGCTCAGGCGGGGATCAGGCAGACGCGGGAGTGATTGGGCGCGATTGACCAGCACGATCAACTGATGGCGCTGGTTGATTGCGCTGAGCGCCGGCAAGAGCGCAGTGATATAGCGACCGATGCCGGGAAAGTGGTCGGATGCATAGCGGGCATCGAAACCGATCCGCAACTGGTTCATGGCTCCTCGGCGTCAGATGGCAAAACAAACATCCCCTCGCTCACCGAACGAGGGGAGTGTGTTCAAGCAGATGCTTGTGTCCTACATTCCTTCGGCCAGCAACGACGCGATATAGGTCAACGTTGCCCGACGCCCCTGCGGGTGCAATCGGCGCCACAGGTTCAGCAAACGCTGTTCATTGTAAGCATTCACCACCGCTTCATCGGTGATCGGTTCGGGCGTCGGTGTTGCTGCTGGCTCAGCCGGTCGCGCTGGAGCGGGCGCAGGCGCCGATTCACCTTCTTTCTTTGCAGGTTCGGCAGATTCGGCAGATTCAGCGGACACAACCAGCTCTGTGCCGCGTTTGTGCATTTCCGTCGCAACGATCAATCTGGCCACTTCCAGCGCATCGACGCCCAATGCCTCAGTCAGCCGCATGGCGTTATCGGGATCGGGCGTGGTTTGTCCGCTCAAATAATTCTTCATTGCGCTGTCGCTAATTCTGGTTGTCGCGCAGAGACCGGCGCGGGTGAAGCGCCCCTTCATCTGTTCAGTCAGCCATTCTCCGAACAGTTGATTGGTCTTCGGCAGCAGATCAACACCCTCACGCACTTCATCAACCGGCAAATGCAATACTTCCGCCATTTTTTCGAGAGTTTTCCCGCGAATTCGGGCGCGTTTGCCGCCCTCGAACAGGTACGAACGCAGCGTGGCAACGCTCAGGTTCAATTCGTTCGCAAAATCGGCCAGTGAGCATTTCCGCTGCATCGCAGTGTGGAACAGCAGCACCGCAATCGGCTGTTTCTGGTCGGTCGTGGTCACCGTGAGTATTCCTTTCCTGATCAACAGGTTCTCTAAAGATAGAGCGAACAAGAAGTATTCAAAAAGGTAACGATCATCTCTTCTATTGCCGAATTATAATCGGTTATTTCTGGAATGTCAAGTTTTCGCGCATGGTATTCTATTCTTTCTGCTAAAATGTTGTCGTGATTACTGGTTGGAAATGTGGTACAATTGTCTGTAAATCACCGCCAACTATGAAATGGCAGGAGCGTCCATGACCCGCGCAGAGCTGAGTCGTTTTGCTGTCGATGATCTTTACGAGCTGGGCTGGATCGAAGATCCGCGCCTTAGCCCTGATGGTCGTTTCACGGCTGTCGTTTGGGTGACCGTTGATCGGGTGGCAAACCGCTATCAACGTCAGATTGCAATCGTTCCTGTCAGTGGTGGGCCGCTGCGACGGTTCACCCGCGGCAAGCACGACATCCAGCCTCGCTGGAGTCCTGATGGGCGCTGGCTGCTGTTCGTCTCGCAGCGCGATGATGAACGCGGGCAGATCTATCTCATCCCAACCGACGGCGGCGAAGCCCGTCAGTTAACGGCCATGCCCAACGGCGCCAGCGATCCGGCCTGGAGTCCTGATGGGCGGCGAATTGCTTTTCTCTCGCCGGTCAATGCCGAAGAGCAGGCGCGCGAAGATGCTGGCGAGCTGCCGCCGCCGCCCGCTGATGCCTGGGAAGCGCGCCGCGCCCGCGAGCAGCGCCAGCGCGAGGAAGAGTTGCGGATCGATCCGCGCGTGATAACGAAGCTGCCATATCGCAGTGGAACCAGCTATTTCGACGATCGCCGTCGCCATATCTATCTGATCGAGCTGGGCGACGACGAGACGATGCCCACGCCGCGCCGATTGACCTCTGGTGACATTCACTACAGCGCGCCGGTCTGGATGCCGTCCGGTGATGCCTTGCTCAGCACGGCCACCCGCGACCCAGAGGCCGACTCACTCTTTGCCTACTATGATGTGATGCGCATTCCACTCGATGGTTCGCTGCCGCAGCCGCTGACCAGCGCCGGGTTTTCGTATTTCGATCCCCAGCCGTCGCCTGATGGTCGCCTGATCGCGTTTCTCCGCCTGAACGAGCAACGCCTGCTCGGCGAAGGTCGCCGGATTGCGATCATTCCCGCCGAGGGCGGCGAACCGCACGATCTCACGGCCCACACCGATCTGAATGTCGAGCAGTTCCACTGGCATCCCGACAGCCAGAGCGTGCTCTTTAGCGCGGGCTGGCACGGCGATGCCCATATCTACCAGATCGGCCTGCCCGATACGCCGCTGTACCGCAATGGCGCGACGCTGGTCGGCGGCCCGCGGATCGTCAGCGAATTCACAGTGGGCCGCGATGGCAGCATTGCCTTCATTGCGGGCAGCGCCGACAATCCCTGCGATCTCTTCCTGCGCGCCGCTGACGGTAGCGAACAGCAACTGACCGCCATCAATCAACGGCTCCTCAGCCAGCGCCAGATCGTGCCGATTGAGGAGCTGGTCTACCTGGCGCCTGATGGCAGTGAGGTGCAGGGTTGGGTGCTGCATCCGCCCGATTTCGATCCCGCGCAACGCTATCCCCTTGCCGTCTATATTCACGGTGGGCCGCACGTGATGTGGGGTCCGGGATTTCGCTCCATGTGGCACGAATGGCAGGTAGCGGCAGCGCGCGGGTATGTGGTCTTCTTCTGCAATCCCCGCGGCAGCGAAGGCTATGGTGAACTCTGGCGCGACGCCATCCGCCGTCAGTGGGGAGAAGCCGATGCTCCCGACATTCTGGCCGGGATCGATACCCTGGTTGCGCGCGGCTATATCGACCCGGCCCGGATTGCGGTGACCGGCGGTTCGTATGGCGGCTACATGACGGCCTGGCTGATCAGTCATGACGATCGCTTCGCCTGTGCCGTAGCCGCGCGCGGCGTCTACAATCTCATCACGCAACACAGCACCAGTGACGCCCACGAGCTGATCGAGATCGAATTTGATGGCTACCCGTGGGAGCTGTACGAAGAGCTGTGGGATCATTCACCCATCGCGCATGCCCACAAGATCAACACGCCCCTGCTCATCCTGCACAGCGAACTCGATTTCCGTGTCCCGATCAGTGAAGCCGAACAGCTCTTTGCCATCCTGCGTCGCCAAAAGAAAGTGGTCGAGCTGGTGCGCTATCCCCGCGAAGGCCACGAACTAACCCGCAGCGGCGAGCCGCGTCACCGCGCCGACCACATGCGGCGCACCCTCGACTGGTTTGACCGCTACTGCGGTCGGTAACGGCTGTCGCGATCCATGTCATTGCGCGGGCGCGCAGCGCTCGCAGCAATCCCCTGCGTCAGCGAGCGGCATGCCTCATCGCCCGATCCTTGCGCGAGAGGCGGGAAGGTGCCGTGTCGTCACCATTCCCTGCGCGCGCGGGAGGCATACGGTGAGCGTGATCCGGTCGCGTAAGGCGGCTCGCAATGACAGGAAGAAAGCAGGAGAGTGCCAGGGCGCAGTTGCAGGTTTGAAAATTAGTTGCATAGTGGACAAATTGCCCGCAACCGGCTACAATGCAGTCAACAGCCACTTCCCTGCGCTCTTACGGTCAAGCTATGGCGCGAAACGGAGTGGCGGACAGAGACTATTGATTGCTATCATGCTGGTGTATCCGGCCGATTGGTAATCATTACTGACAATGAGGAAACCCATGCTGCGGTTTGAACACGAGATTCTGTTCACACCATGCCCCGAACGGATTGCTCGCCTGCGCGAATTGGCCTACAACCTCTGGTGGACGTGGCATCCTGAGGCGCAAGACCTCTATCGCTCGATCGATCCAGAGTTGTGGGAGCTGGTCTATCACAATCCGGTCGAGTTCCTGCGCGATGTTCGCCAGCGCAAGCTCGAGGCGGCGGCTAACGATCCGGCCTATCTGAAGCGGTACGATGCGGTGCTGAAGAGTTTCGACAGCTACATGAACGCCCGGAAGACGTGGTTCAGCAAGCACTACCCTGACTCTAAAGGCACTCTGATTGCCTACTTCAGCGCCGAATTCGGCCTGCACGAGAGCCTGCCCATCTATTCGGGCGGTCTGGGGATTCTGTCGGGCGATCATATCAAAGAGGCCAGCGATATGGGTATTCCGCTGGTCGGCGTAGGCTTCATCTACCCGCAGGGCTATTTCCGGCAGCGGCTCGATCACAGCGGCTGGCAGTTTGCCGAGTATAACAAGCTCAACTTTGCCGATGTGCCGGCGCTGCCCGCGCTTGACCCTGAAGGGCGTGAGGTGGTGGTCGAGGTTGAGCTGCCCGGTCGCACTATCTATGCCAAGGTCTACAAGTTTCAGGTTGGGCGAACTGAGCTGTTGTTGATGGATACCGACATCCATCCAAACAGCCCGCAGGATCGCGAACTGTCGGCTCGCCTGTACGGTGGTGACCAGGAGATGCGCATCTCGCAAGAGCTGGTGCTGGGCGTGGGCGGGGTGCGCGCGCTGCGCCGCCTCGGTTATCAGCCCACCGTCTGGCACATGAATGAAGGTCACTCGGCATTTCTGGTGCTGGAATTGTGTCGCGAGTTGGTGGCGCAGGGCTATAGCTTTGAAGAGGCCATGGAGCAGGTTAAGGCGCATTGTGTCTTTACGACCCATACGCCAGTTCCTGCCGGCAACGATGCCTTCCCGCTGCCAATGATTGAAAAGTTCTTCTGGAACTTCTGGCCGCAGCTCAATCTGACTCGCGACGAGTTTATGAATCTGGCCCTGCAAGAGCAACACTGGGGGCCAACGTTCGCGATGACGGCGCTGGCATTGCGCTTTTCGGCCTATCACAACGGGGTGAGCAAGCTGCACGGCCACGTGGCGCGCGGGATGTGGCAGTGGCTCTACCCTGGTCGCGCGCAGGATGAAGTGCCGATTACCTCCATCACCAACGGGGTGCATACGGCAACCTGGCTGGCGCCAGAGATGCGCACGCTCTATAACTCATATCTGGGCAAGAATTGGGAAGAGAATCTCGACGATCCGCAGATCTGGCAGAAGGTCTACCAGATTCCCGATGAGACCTTCTGGCGCACCCGGTTGAAGCTGAAGAGCGACCTGATTGCGTTTAGCCGTCAGCGCCTGCAACAGCACTATATGCGGCTGGGCATTCCGGCGCCGGTCTGGCCAGTGCTCGAAGAGAATATTCTCACTATCGGCTTTGCTCGCCGTTTCGCAACCTACAAGCGCGCTACGCTGCTCTTCAAGGATATCGAACGCCTGAAATATATCCTCAACCGGCCCGGTCAGCCCGTGCAGATCATCTTTGCCGGCAAGGCTCATCCCAAAGATGATCCGGGCAAGCACTTCATCCAGGACGTATACCGGCTGTCGATGCAACCCGGTCTGGCCGGGCGGATCGTCTTCCTGGAAGAGTATGACATTGCCGTTGGCCGGGCGCTGGTGCAGGGAGTCGATGTTTGGCTCAACAATCCGCGCCGACCGTATGAAGCCAGCGGCACCAGCGGCATGAAAGCCAGTTTGAACGGCGTCCCTAACTGCTCGGTGCTCGATGGCTGGTGGCCAGAGGCGTACAACGGGCGCAACGGCTGGGCGATCGGCGATGAGCGTGAATACGCCAATCAAGAAGAGCAAGACTGGAATGATGCGCAGTCGCTCTACCATCTGCTCGAGCACGAGATTGTGCCGCGCTTCTACAATGATCGCGACGCCAATGGCGTTCCGGTGGGCTGGGTTCAGATCTGCAAGGAAGCGATTGCGACCGTAGCGCCGTTGTTCAGCACGCGTCGGATGCTCGCTGACTATATGCGCGATCTTTACATGCCGGTGGCCGTGCAGGGCGCGATGCCGCAGGTCTAAGAGCAATAAGACGATCGCAGAGGGGCGCAGAGCGCAGCCCCTCTGCGGTGCGCTGTTCGACCGATGATGACTCAACAGCCTGCAATCTCGCTTGAGCTGTACCGGCGTCTGGTTACGCACTTCGGCCCGCTCTGCGGCCCCCAGGCCGCCAGTCCGTGGTGGCCGATCATCAGCCACGATCCGCGCCTGGAGATGATCATCGGCGCGGTGCTGGTGCAGCAGACGCGCTGGGAGATGGTAGAGGACGCGGTTGTCCGCTTGCGTGACGCTGGTCTGATCGATCTGGCTGCGCTCGCGCAGGCGACGGCTGATGATCTGGCGGCGCTGATCTATCCTTGCGCGTTTTACCGCCAGAAAGCCGGTGGCCTGATCGGGTTGGCGCAGGCGATTCAGCAACGCTACGGTGATCTGGCGACAATGTTTAACCGGCCAACGGCTGTGTTGCGGTCTGAGTTGCTGCAATTGCCGCGCATCGGGCCAGAGACGGCAGATGTCATCATGCTGTACGCCGGTCAGCATCCGCTCATGGTTGTTGACGCCTACACCCGCCGGATCTATGCCCGGATCGCGCCGGATCGCCTGGATTGGGAACGGGCGAGCTATTCCCGCGTGCAGCAGACAATTGCCGCCGAGCTGCCAGATGATCCGTTGCTGCTGGCCGATCTGCACGCGCAACTGAATGAATTGGCCGTGCGCTACTGCCTCATCCGGCCTCGCTGTGATGGCCCGCCTTCGCGAAGGGTCTACTCGCGTCAGCCGGGACGAAACAGTTTTCTCGACCGTCACGATGGTTGCCCGCTGCGGTCGATGTGCGCGTGGTATCGGCAGCAAAAAGGATGACTCTGACATGCACTATGCTCCTCTGACAGTCTTTCTGGCTTTCCTGCGCCTGGGATTAACCTCATTTGGCGGGCCGGTAGCGCACCTGGGCTATTTTCGCGCCGATCTGGTCGCGCGGCGACGCTGGCTGGACGAAGCAACCTACGCCGATCTGATCGCGCTCTGCCAGTTTCTGCCCGGCCCGGCCAGCAGTCAGGTCGGGATCGCAATCGGCACGATTCGGGCCGGCATGCTGGGGGGAATTGCGGCGTGGCTCGGTTTCACCCTGCCCTCAGCGTTGATGATGATCGGATTTGCCTACGGGGTGGCATTGATCGGTGATCCGGCCAGCGGCTGGCTGCGCGGCTTGAAGGTGGTGGTCGTGGCCGTGGTGGCGCAGGCGGTCTGGCAGATGGCGCAACGGCTCTGCCCCGATCGCCTGCGGGCAAGCATGGCAATCGGCGCGGCTATCCTCCTCCTAATCTGGCCCGATCCGCTGTTGCAAGTGCTGGTAATCGGTCTGGGCGGGCTGGCGGGCTGGCGCTGGTTGCGCGCCCAGATCAATGCCAGCGCGGTCGCGCCATCGCCGGTCAGTCCGCGCACCGGGATGATTTTCGCTCTCCTCTTCGCGCTATTGCTCGGCGGTTCGGTGTGGGCTACGCTCAGCGCTGATGCTACGCTGGCGCTACTGGCCGGGATGTTCCGCACCGGTTCGCTGGTGTTCGGCGGCGGGCATGTGGTGCTGCCGTTGCTTGAGCAGGTCGTAGTTGAGCCGGGATGGGTGGATCCAGAGACCTTCATTGCCGGTTACGGCGCAGCGCAGGCTGTGCCGGGACCGCTGTTTTCGTTTAGCGCCTATCTTGGCGCGGTCTTCGGCGGCTGGATCGGCGGTCTGCTGGCGTTGATCGCGATCTTCCTGCCTTCATTTTTGCTGGTGTGGGCGGCCTTGCCGTTCTGGGCGGCGCTGCGCGCCCAGCCCGCAGCGCAGGCGGCGCTGGCCGGAATCAATGCGGCGGTGGTCGGCATTCTGCTGGCAGCGTTGTACCAGCCAGTGATTACCAGCGCGATTCGCGGCCCGCTCGATGTGGCGCTCGCGCTGAGCGCCTTTGCCGCCTTGCAGTTCTGGCAGGCGCCGCCGTGGGCAGTTGTGGTAGCCTGCGCAGTGGTCGGCGGCGTGATGATGTAACCGCTCAGTCGCGCCACCGCATCACGTCAGCCACCTCGGCCTGCCCGACCGGTTCTTGCGCGCGCGCAAGCGCGGCGCGCAGGCGACTAAGTCGATCAGGATCGGGCATACTGTTCTGGCGCTCCAGCCACAGCGCAATTGCTTCGACGTAGAGTGCCGTTAGGTCGCCGGGCGCGCTGGCGAGCGGAGGCAGCGCAGCCAGTGTCGTTTGCAGACGGCTCCGCGCCGCCGACCAGTCGATCAGGTCAGGCATAGCCTGAATTGTATCGATCAGGTGGATGGCGCGCGCGCAGACAGCCTGCCGTTCGGTAAGTGACGGTTGCGCTGGCGCAGGTTCCAGCGTCGGCGTCGGCGCTGAAGCGGTTGCGGCAACCTGCCCGCCGAGCAGCGCAACGATCCGGTCAAACCCTGCCTGCAACAACTGCTCCATCTCGCGGCTGTAATGCAGCCACGCACCGATCTGCATCCCTGCCGGATCGGGAATGTCGCGCGCGCGGCCTGCCAGTTCGCCGAGCGAGGCGATAGCAGCATCGGGGTAGCGGTTGCGTAACACGCGGGCAATCCCGCTATCGACGGCGATCAACAGATCGGCTGCCGCAGCCAGTTCATCGGTAAGCGAACGGGCTACGTGGTCGTCGCGGCTCAGCCCCAGCACGGCAAGCGTATCGCGCGCCATCGGTTGCAGGGGGTCATCGTCGTGGCCAACGACACCAGCCGAAGCAATCGACCAGGCATACCCGCGGGCCGCAGCGAGCCGACGCAGCAGCGCTGCTGCAATCGGCGCGCGACCGGTGTCAGCAGCGCCGACGATGAGGATGGAAACGGGTGGTGTGGTCATAGAGGGTAATGGCCTCTTCTACCTAACGCTATCTAAAGCTCCAAAGAAATTGCTCAGGCACGGCAAAAGTACTCGCGCAGACAGATCGGTTCTGTAGCATTTGTGCCTTGACGAGGCAAAGCCGTGTGATGTGCGCGAATATCTTCCCATCGCTGCTGTGTGATTGTAGAAGCTGTCCCTGAGACTGTAATTGTGAACAGACAACTGCACCGATAAAACAGGCCTGTCAAAGTCATGTTCATCAACATGGCCTTTGGAGGTTTTTCGCCTTTGTGATGCAATCATCACGTCATCGCTATGTCATCGCTCGTTCGTTCCGAGTCATTTCGTTTGCGCCATTTCCAGTATTCTTCTAGATTTCGATATGGCACTTCCGAGCCGCGTGCCCGCGCCATATCTTCAGTCAGGTAGTTCTTCCAGTAGTCATCGAAAACCTTGACGCCGTGCGGCGCGAAAGGGCCGTTGCCGTTGATTAAAGCGTCAATGTCTCTGACCGAGCCGATATTCTTTGTGTTGCCGCTTCCGGGTCGATCGCTGGCAATTCGCCATTTCTCTTGCAGAAAGAAGGTGAACTCTCTCACTGCCGACGTGATGTTTTGCAGTTCGCTCAACTCATATACCCGTCGTTCACCAACTATTTCTTCGCTACGACTATAGATAACACCTAGCACAAAGTGATTCGCATACTCTACATAAGGAAAGACGACATTCTTAGTGGACTCTCGCTGTCGAAAGTATCCGGTGAATGCCCCTAACGTCAATCCATTAACAGATTGATCTCCGGTTCGATACGTGCTCTTGATGTCAAGCGCAATCTTTATTCCTGCTGGGGTAATAAGGCTGATATCTGGATAGTGATTTTGGTGATCACTGAGAACCAGTCGATAATCTCGCTCAGTGGCAAACCGGGAAACTACTGGAAAAAGCATCAATTCAATGACTTTTGAGATGACTTTTGTGTCGATTGAAAGTGGATAGATCTTGTGATAAATGTCAATAAGCCCTTTAACTGCCCAATCACCTTTGTCTGTTGTCAGTGAGTGCCTGTGCTGATTGATGTAGCTCAGAAGGTCTGTGCTGAAGTCTCTCGTATCCATTGCTATTCCAGGCGAAATACACTATGTTCCTATCAAAAGTATCTCTTTAGACTTCGCGTTTGTTGACAATGCATATCGATAATGCCCGAAATGTTCAACTCGCGCGTGGCGTTTATATTGCTTAAGCAATGATACCAGTTCTGTTTCGGAAGGGATGCCATCACTTCGATACGAAACAACCAGAATACTCTTCCGATAGGTCTTAAAAAGATGATCAAACGCGCGATAGATACGCTTTTTATCTGTCCAGTCGCTTGCTCGCGGCTGCAAACGTCGATGTTTCGACTGGTAGTCAATATGCGCCCCCCATTCTTCGTACATTGTCAGGCCTTCCAGGAAATGGTAAAAGCTCAAATAGTCAACCGCACTACCATGTCTGGAAAGGTAGGGAGGATCAATGTACACTAAATCGTAATCGCCAGGCACGTGAGCGGCGTCCGTGTTCCATGCTCGATTAGGTCGGCCATTGTCAAACACGGCACGATTGGCTTCGTCGGCAAATATCTGAAACCACTCATCAAATGGTCTGTCCCAGGACGTTTTGTTGCCAAAGGAGCGCTCTACTTCTGCGAAGCGGAGATAGAGATTTTTGCGATGGAACAGATTGTACGGTCGTTTCACGATGCATGCCTGGCAAAGGGCAAAGAAAGCCAGCGCTCGTTTGTATGGATCGGTAAGGTGACGGATGTTGGTGATGGTTTGATCAATCCAGGCATTTTCTTCATCGGTGAAGTAGATGCCGGCAAACGTGGCTTGCACGAAGTTCGGATAGGTGATCTGCGGATGTCGTTGCAGCAACCAATCGATATCGTCCTGGCTGAGGCGGGTCTGGGAATTTTCGATCAACGCCAGCCCGATGTAGTAATTAAAACGAAGCAGGTCGTTATAGGTTACTTGTCGCCCAGCTTCCTTCAACCGATAGGCCACTGCGCCTGTCCCGCCAAATGCGTCAAGGCAGGTAACAGCATCAAGATCAGCTATCTGCTCCCAAATCCAGTTCACCAGCTTGGCTTTGCTGCCCTGATAACGAGTAGAGGGGAATGTTGGACTACTATTGGGAAACAGCGTTGGTTGATAGGCCCGCTTTTTTTGCATAGTGATGAGATGGCTTCCTATCGTCACGTTGTGTCAGGAGAGCGCTGCCGCATCAGCGCTATTGTTCTGCCAGAACTTGGCTTCCTTATAGCATCTGGAGTCACGACTGTCAAGCAACGCCGTATCGAACGGCCGGTGGTATTCCGGTTCTGGCGGATTCTTCCGCTATACTGTACACGTTCTGCGCGCAAACGCTTCCCCGCTTTCAGAGAACGACACTCCTGGGGGCGTAGGTTCGTCCTTGATTCAACAGTCTCTCCATGCACATGCTTCCCCTACTGGTCGAGCGAGTGGGAGATGACATAAACGCGCCTGCATAAGGATCATCCTGACGCTGTCCAGGTTATTGTGCGCTGCTCGTAGCATGTCAGGTATTCCTCCCGCTATCAGAGGGAGTCGCTGCTGCGGACGTTGGCGCGGCATGGCACATCCTCCGCTCAGTAGCCCGGATCACGCTCACGGTCTGCCTTCCGCTATCGCGGCGGGTTGCTGCGGTCGCTGCCGTCTTTTGCGATGTCTCCCTTTGCAAGCGGCCAGGAGGGAAGGATACTTCATGAAAGGGTATACCTTCCACGCAACCCGCTGCCTGCTGCTCCTTAACCTTTAGTTGACCATTTCGCAGAGTCATGGTATCTTGCCGCCGTTGCCATATCAATGTCGATAGCGGCAATACTCTGTCGTATACCTCGCTGTGTACGGCTTTGCGTTTCCGCAACAGGACCACGACCGTCCTGTTCATCGTCGCGCATCTGCGCGACGACGTGATTCCGCGTTGAATGGCGCGCGTCCCGTTTTGGGGTCGCGTCCGGAGGGACAATCTGCATGTCGAGGCACTCGATGCGCCAATTCGGCGCTCTGTACGCGCTGCTCTGGCTCATCGCACTCTGCGTCTTGCCCCGCCCCGTCGAAGCTGCTCCGACCCTCGTCTTACCCACTCCACCCGGCGAACCGTGGCGTATCATTCAAGGCTATGCCTGCGGCACGCATAACGGCTGGGATCGCTATTCGCTCGATCTGGCTCAGGTTGACGGCCCCACCTACAATGCGCCGATCCGCGCTGCTGCGACTGGCACGCTCTGGCATTGGGAAGCGCGCAGCGGAACGATCATTCTCGCCCACGGCAATAACTTCTTTACAATGTATACCCATCTTAGCCGACCGGTGACCACCGCTCGCGGCTATCGTTTCGAGGTCGGCGAGGTGCTGGGGTATGCCGGCGATCGCGGTTCACCGGGTATTCCTCATCTGCACTTCACGGCTTACACTGCCGGCGCGAATGGTTGGAGCGGACGTCAGTCGGTGCCGTTGACCTTTGCCGAAGGGTACGTTCTGCCCGAAATTGGCGGCTGCAATCAGCACGGCGGCAAGGTCTTGACCGCAATGTCGGTCCAGGATCCGCAGATCACCTTTACCAGTCTGGCTGAGCCGGCAGGCTGGTACAATGAGGATCTGCAAATCGATTTTCGTGTGGCCTGGGGCGGCGGCGGGCTGAGTCAGGCCTGGAATGCCGAGCCGTCGGCAGATGCGCCGATGTTTCCCGGCGCGTTCGATGGCTATGCCCGACTGGCCGATATGGGCGAGGGCTGGCACACGCTCTACGTGCGAGCCTGGGGGCCGGATGGCCGCCAGACGCTGGCCAGTTTTGGGCCGGTCGGCTACGACGTGTCACCACCGACGCTCACGATCACCCCGACGACGCTCACGATTGGCCGTGAGCAGGAGGTGGCCGTCTCGTGGCTGCCGGCAAGTGATTCGCTGTCGGGTGTGGCCGGGTATCGGCTCTATCTCGGCCCAGATCCGGCAGGCGAGAGCGAGTGGTTTGTCAGCGAGGCTGCCGTGTTGTTGCCGCCGCTGGCGCCCGGAACCTACCTGCTGCGGGTGAAACCGATTGACAACGCGGGGAACATCGGGGCCTGGCATACCGTGTTGACGGTAGTGGTGGAGTAGTCGCTACCACCGCACCACCACCGGTGTGCCAATCGGCGCCCATTCGTAGAGCCAGGCCGCAGCGCTGAGCGGCAGATTGACGCAACCGTGGCTGCGCCGCGCGCCGGTGCCAAACTGGTTGTGCCAGTAGGTGCCATGCAGGGCGACTCCGCCGACGATGTACATCGCATGGGGAACGCGCGGCACGACCCAGCACTCATTGCCGGCGCAGCCGCTCATCGTCTGTTCGCGCACTTTGGCGTAGATGCTGAAGGAACCAACCGGCGTGTTGAAGCCGTCGCGTCCGGTTGAGACAGGGGCATCGAAGACGATGCGGTCGCCTTCGAGCGCATAGAGCCACTGATCGCTCAGATCGACGATAATCAGCCGGTCGCTGTTGCGGGCTGGCGGGGGAGCTGGTCGAGCCGCCGCCGGTTGCGGCGTGGGTCTCGCCGTGGGCACAGTGGCTGGCGGCGGGGCGGGCGGTTGCGGTTTCCCATTGGCGTCAACCGGCACCGCATTGCCCGCAGCGACCGGGCGCAGATCAACGCCACGCAAACGAGCCAGGTCACGCCCAAGATCACTGATGCGGATGGCGCTGGTGGGATTGGCCGGACGCGGATCAACTTCGAGGCGAGCGCGTTCAAAATACTGTACCTGCCGCAGGGCGCCGCCAACGTATTCCCAGCGCGGTTCACTGATCGGCATGCCGAAGACATCGATACCGCCGTGCTCTTCCCAGAAGGCGAGGAAGGGCGGCCCGATCGTGTAGCCGGTCTCGACAAACAGACGCCGGTGCGGCGCGTCGCGCGCAGCCGGGGTGGGCAGCGGAAATGAGCGTCCCAGCGCAGCCGCGTACTCGGCGCCGACTCTGCCGCGCAAGACGGCATTGTTGTGCGCCGGATGCAGCTCTAAGCGACCCCGTTCAAAATACTGCACCACCAGATCGCCGTCGCGGAACGTGGGGCTGATCGGCTGGCCTAGCGTCAACGCCCCGTTACTGGTTCGCCAGACGCTAAGAAAGCCGTAGCGGTCATCGAGCTGCTGCCCGGTGGCCACGAAGTAGAGCGCCTGACTCTGCGCTGCTGCCGGCATCGCGGTGGCGGCCAGTCCAATTGCCAGGGCCAGAGCTAGAGCCAGAAATGACCGCATAATATACCTCGTTTCGCTGGCGGATCGCGATGCTTCCTCACATTATAACGCCTCACTTCACATTTGCTGCTGAGAGAGCCGCGTCACAGCGCACACCTTTGCGGCGCTTCAGCGAAGCATGAGCGGAAGATACACCTGGCTGGCAGGCTGTTGCGGTTGCGCTGGCATAAGCGCATGCAACAATGGAATCCGCCATTGAGCTTGGTCTCTATCGTAGACGCCAAAGCCTGAACCAAACTCCCAATAAGCCCAGGACATGCCCTGTCGCTCAGCTTCTGCGCGAACTGTTTGCGTCCAGGCCGCGCGTGATGCCATGTCAACTGGGCCGTTTCCAGAAGGATCGCCGGAATATGCGCCAAACTCGCCCAGATACACCTCCAGGCCGCGATTGCGCGCCCATTCAGCGACCCATGCCAGCGTTTGCCGGATGCGCCCGGCACCCGTCGTTAACAGCGGTCGCTCCTGCCCTGCTTCAGTGATAGTTAGCTCGTGGAAAATGATGGTTCCCGGCTGCGCGCTCATGATCAGGATGTCGCCTGCCTGGTAGCACGCCGCGGGTATTGAGACAAACAGTGGTTGATTCGCTTGCGCCTGAAACGTGCCCGCAGATACTGTCTGGCCGTGCATTGACTTACAGTTTACTTCGATTCCCGATACGTTGCGATCCGTCCGCAATCTAAGCTGGCTTCCCTCGCGCAGGGGAAAACTGTGAATGTAGAGACCGGCATAGGCATACGTGAATGTCACTTCTAGGCTGGTGGCGAGCCAGCGCGTGGTAATGCCCCATGACCAGTTTTCGCCGTTGAGCGCTGGGCGATCAGGACTCCAGGTTTGTCCCAGCGGCGGTTGAGGGTAGATCCAGTGCGCGTTCTGGTGAGTGAACTCCAGCGGGCCGTAGTAGTGGAACGTGATCATCAGATTGGGATCAGATGGCAGACTCAAGGCAGGCAATGCGCTCAGGTCATAGCCATGCACCGGGCCGATAATCACCGTTCTGGTTGGGTTGGTTGCGCGAATAGTTGCAAGCGCATCTCTCAGCAGTGTATTCCAGTGTTCTGGATCGATATTGAACTCCTCTTGCGGTTCATTAAGCAGCTCAAAATAGAGCCACGGGCCACGATCCCGGTACCGCTCGGCAATCTGACGCCAGATGGCAAGAAAACGCGCTCGTTCGCCGGTCGGATTTTGGTTTAGATCGGTGTAGTGATGAACATCAATGACCGCTTTCAGGTCATTGCGTTGCGCCTGCTCAAGCACCCAATCGATCCGCTGAAAGAATGTCTCGTCAATACGGTAGGGAGGACTGGTCTCTGTGTGGTGATGCCAGGCGATGGGCACGCGCACATGATCGAAACCGGCTTCTTTTGCCAGTCTGAAGAATGATTCCTCTAAAGTGACCCCCCACCATCCCTCCTGTTCAGCTTCCAGCGCATTGCCGAGATTAACGCCACGCCCAAGACTGCCGGCGGATCTGGCAGGTTCTTCACTCGTCCAGAGCAATGCCAGCGCTGCAATTGCAATCACCATGACCTGAATGCGTAGCCGGATGGAAAACATCGGTCACCTCCTGGCACATGCTTTGCTGGCTCTTTCGGTTATGTGTCTCCTCCACGCTCAGGATCCCTTAATCAAACGCTTCCCATGGCGGTTGAAAACGAAGAACAGCGCGTGAAATAGCGCGCAATAGATTATCCTGACGCCCCGCGCGCTGTAGTAAGCCGCGCGTATCGCGGCGCGCCTATTCCCTGATCAGCCGACAGATTCGCGAGCCTGGCATAACTCCTGCTCGTTTTTATCTGATTGACAATCAGATGGTTCGCCTGAGAGCGGTGTCTGCATTCTCGCCAGCTATGGTACCATAGAGAAAGTGCAACATGCGCGAACCACAATGCAAGGAGATGATATGCTGACCGAATTGCGCGACACTCTGGAAACGTTACGCGCCCGCTTTGAACAGTTACGGGGGCATCTTTGACCTGGCGGCCAGACAAGCCGAGATTGAGCAGCTTGAGACCCGCGCCGCCGATCCCGATCTGTGGACTACGCCGCGCGTGGCGCAAGAGGTGATGCAGCGGTTGACCCGACTGAAGGAAGAGGTTGCGGTGTGGACGGCGCTCGACCGCCGGATGCAGTCGCTGGCCGAGCTGATCGAGCTGGCCGAGCTGGAGAATGATGAGTCGTTGCTCGCCGATCTGAACGCTGAATTGCAGGCGATTGCTCGTGAAGTTGAGCAACGCGAACTCGAGGTTTTGCTCAGCGGCCCTTATGATGATCGTGATGCGTTTCTGTCGATCCAGGCCGGCATGGGTGGCACCGATGCTCAGGATTGGGCGGCGATGCTGTTGCGGATGTACACCCGCTGGGCTGAGCGGCGCGGTTACACGGTCAACCTGATCGATCTCAGCGAGGGTGAAGAGGCCGGCATCAAGAGCGCGACCATCGAAATCCGTGGCCCCTATGCCTACGGTTATGCGCGCGCTGAAGCTGGCGTTCACCGGTTGATCCGTCTGTCGCCCTTCAACGCTGCTCATACCCGCCAGACCAGCTTTGCCCGGGTTGAGGTCATGCCCGAAGTTGATGATGCGCCGGAAGTCGAGATCAAGCCCGAAGATCTGCGGATCGATGTCTTCCGCAGTGGCGGCCATGGCGGGCAAGGCGTCAATACCACCGACTCGGCAGTGCGCATTACCCACCTGCCCACCGGTCTGGTGGTGACCTGTCAGAACGAACGATCGCAGATTCAAAACCGCGAGACGGCCCTGCGCGTCTTGCGCGCGCGATTGCTCGAGCGCGAGTTGCAGCGTCAGGCTGAAGAGCGCGCCCGTCTGCGCGGCGAATATCGCGAAGCGGCCTTCGGCAACCAGATGCGCACCTATTACCTGCATCCTTCGACGCTGGTCAAAGACCATCGCACCGATCACGAGACCAGCAATGTCCAGGCCGTGCTCGATGGCGAGATCGATCCCTTCATTGAAGCCTTTTTGCGCGCGAATGTGCGGGAGTCGTGATGGAGATTAAATACACGCCATGGCGAATGCGCTACATCAAACGGGGGGAAGCTGCTGACGAAGGCTGCGTGTTTTGCGCAATAGCTGCTGCCGATAATGCTGGCGATGCCGAGCGACTGGTGCTCTATCGCGGCCAGCACTGCTTTGTGGTGATGAATCTCTACCCCTATAACACGGCGCACCTGATGGTAGTGCCATACACCCATGTTGCCGATCTTACGGCGTTGGATAGGATGATTGGCGAGGAACTTTTTCGGCTGACTCAGCGTTGTGTGGCGATTCTCCAGGCTGAATACGCGCCGCACGGTTTTAATCTGGGGATGAATCTGGGGCGAGTGGCCGGGGCAGGGATTGCCGATCACCTCCACATGCACATTGTGCCGCGCTGGAATGGCGATACAAATTTTATGCCGGTGATTGGCGACACCAAACTGATCCCGGAGACGCTGGCCGAGACGTATGCGCGGCTATTGCCGCATTTCGCTGCGCTCAGCTCAGCGTCCGCTCAATCAGATCAATCAGATGTTGAACCTCGAACGGCTTCTGAATGATCACTGCGCCTTCTGCTTCAAGATCGGCAAACCAGGGCTTGCGCGTGAGCGCCGTCATCAGAATGATTGGAATCCCGTCGTCTTGCAGGCGCTCTTTGATGCGCTGGAAGGTTTCGACGCCATCCATGTTCGGCATCATAATGTCACACAGCACCAGATTGGGGGAGGTCTGTTCGAGCAGGCGCAAACCTTCCATGCCGTCACGCGCAAGGGTGACATCGTAGCCGGCTTTGCGCAGCGCAAACGACAGAATGCTCTGGAGAGCAAGATCGTCATCGATGATCACAATGGTGCCTTTAGTTGCTGACATAGCAGTATCCTTACCAGACCCATGATGATGGATTGTCGGGAACATGTAGAGATGCAGGCTGCTACAGTATTGCCCGCCATTATACCAGAGAGTGACCGCTAACGTTTACCTCATCGTTGTAGAAGGGAGAGCGCTCTATGAGCCGCCCAATTCCGGCGATTCTGGCTGAATTTCCGTTTCATTACCGCATTGATGTGCGCTTCCGCGATCTGGATGCGCTCGGTCATGTGAACAATGCCGTCTATGCGACTTATCTCGAATCGGCGCGCATTGGCTATTATCAGCAGCTCACCGGCGGTTCGCTTGACCAGTTAGGTATCATTCTGGCTGAGTTAACCATCAGGTACAAAGCGCCTGCCCATTTTGGCGATGAGCTGGTCGTTGGCGTGCGGGTCAGTCGAATCGGGGGCAAGAGTTTTACCATGGAGTACGCAATTGCCCGCGCGCAAGACGGCGCGTTGATTGCGACAGCACAATCGGTGCTGGTGGCTTTTGACTACGCTGCCGGGCATAGCGTGCCGGTGAGCGATGAGTTTAAGGCGCGAGTGGCTGAATTACAGGGTGGCATGCCTGAGGCGCGCTAGCTGCGTTAGCGGGAAAACCGTCATCTCTCGCAGTGCGGGATGGCGCGCCGCACTCTGCGCGGCATGGCAATCCCCGGCTCAGTCGCCCCAATCGGTCTGAATCCGCGCTCGTAGGGGGATTGCTGCGGTCGTTAGCGTGTCCGCGCACTGCCGACCTTCTCTTGATGGGCGAGCGGGAAGGATCATTACGTGCGTGAAGGTCGCCTGGTTGAGCGCCGATCTGCGCATATCACGCGCAGATCAATGTGGCCTGAGCGCAGATCGCAGGTGATACCAACGTTAGCTCTCTCATACCAACTTTAGATAGATAGTCACATTAGTCAGCCACGCACACCCTGCCTCTGGGCGAACGATGCGGCGGGAGCGCTCCGCAGAGCGGTT
>FWPU01002433.1_pt1 | contig 51734 bp, 47 predicted proteins | sample 2228361 | NCBI WGS metagenome assembly FWPU01 (sample SAMEA103939777, study PRJEB20133) | metagenome | reverse complement strand
CTGGCTATGTACACAACTCCGTGGGCGGTCGGTTACTATTTGTTCCATCGTCCGTCAATTCACCCCAAAAATTTTCCCCTCCCCTTCTCCGTTTGTGATTCTTTTTCTCCTCAGCCAATTCGCCTGGTTCGCGTTGTTTCTTTACCAGCTTCCTGCCTTCGGTTCATTATCATTGTTGCTTTCCACCGCCATATTGATCACCTTCGTTTTGAAATTCATCCTCATAGGGAATTATGTATTGATGAGCAAAGCGGAAGAATTAGTTTTGAAATTGAACATTTCTGTCCAGCGCCTTCTCCTTCTTTTCATTCCCTTGCTCTTATACTCAGGGGTTGCATTGGTCTGGAAATTCCTGATAAAAGATTTACCCTTTTGGAAATTTTATTTGGTGAGTCTTATGGTCATCGTGCCTGCACTGTTGAACAGTTTGCGCAAATCTTGCCGGTGGCAGGAAGAAGCACCAAAAATCGCATAAATGAATTCAGGTAAGGAACGCAAAAAACGGCATAATTCGCCTCAGAGAGGAGGGGTTTTCTATCTTTGCATTTTTGGGTTTTCATATCAAAAAAAAAACTCGCACGACCGCCGTTATTCACCGTGGATGTGGTGATATTTGTGGGGAATGAGGAAGAAATGGGGCGAGAGGTGGTATAAATGAGAGGGAAGGGAGTGACGGCGTTTGTTGGGTTTTCTCGGGATATGGGGTAGTCAAAGGGCGGAATGCGGAGAGGAATAATTCAAGTACTGGGATGGATGGCAATATTGGTATGGTACTTTTTGGGGTAGGCTATGCAACAAATGTAAGTTGCAGCGCCCCGCCAGTGCCCGTTACATTGCTTGAGTGTTGCGGGTGTGAGTATTACACCTCTGTCGCCTGTGAAGCATGTATTTGGGATTGGGGATGCTGGTTTAACCCTTTGACTCCAAAGTGTCCCGTTGGAACATATCTTGAGTCATGTAATGTTTCCAGCGAAAGCGGGCCTTGTTGCGACGAAACCGCCGGACCGCAATGCAGATACCGATGAAGTGAAATTGGGTTGAAACTTCTTCTTTTTGCTTTTCGCCAGATGAGACGAGAAGTGTTGTTGGTGGTGGTGGGGATAATTCTTTTTCTTATTCCTTTTTTTCCTGGGGGAAGAGAAGCACATTCTTTTGCAGATGTGAGGTATTATCTTGGCGCCAATGAATCTGCTCTTGTCTACTGGCTGGAACTCGCACTGGTTATACTGCTGAGTTCTCGGGTAAGTATCGTTCCGCGACGAGCGGTTCTGGAAGTGATACCTGGCGCAAAAAGTGTATATCGTTTGCTTCTTATTACGGCTTCGGGATATATATTATTCTTGATGCTTGTGGGGTGGGTGATTCTGCTCATCGTGCTAAAGTGGAATCCGATTTTATCCCTGCAAATTCTTTTTTGGCGATGGCTACCGGATATGCTGATGATTCTGATTGCGGTGGTTCTTTCCGTTCGATTTTTTCCTTCGTGGCTGGCGCCTATATTTTCTGCTCTCTTATGGATCGGAGGGCTTGCCGGACAAATTCTTTTGTGGGATAACGCTTCTTCTCTAACTATGCTTCACTTGCTTTTTCCTCCCTACAGATACTACTTTACGGTTTCCTGGAATCCACTCAATATTCTCTGGATGTGGTTATTTATTTTTCTTCTTTCCTGGATGATTTTGGTTACAGGGCTTCTTGTCCTTCCTTTGTACTTCTCTGGGAAACCCCGGTTGATTTTTCCCATTTTCTCCGGAGCTGTCCTCCTTTTTGTCGGAGCATCTGGTCTGATATATACCCGACAGCAAAGATGGGAATTTATCGGAGGGAGTATATTCCTCAGGGAGTCAGCAGTAAGTGAAAGAACTGCCGGAGAGGCTGTGAATTTTGAGAGACTGAAATTCTCAGTAGAACCCTTTTCATCAGGAAGAAATTCGCTAATACAGATGAGGGCATTGCCTGGAAAGACTCCTCTTCCATCAGTTCATGTCTCTATCCCCACAGTTGCCAAAAACCTCCATTTTCAAAACTGCCAGAAATTTTCTGAGTATCACCTTCTATGCAAGCAGGATTTCGGGCAGGAAGTGCATATTTCCTACGAAATCCTTTCCCGCACCATTTTTAGTTTCCACAGACGTTTTTGTAATCCATTTAGCCTCTTGTATTCCTTAGAGTCCAATTATGTTCCCAGGGTGTATCTGGATGAAATATTTCCCCATTTTCAGATGGGGAGGAAACTCTTTCAATCTCAAATTGATACCTACATTGTGGAGTATTCGGGGTCTGTTCCAGAAAGATGTAGAACCTATTCGCGGCAAAAATGGGTGAAGAATGGGAATAAATGGATATGTTCCGGAAGTCAATTGCGAAGAGATGACTACAAGGTTGCCTGTTTCCCATTCTATTTTGATTGTTTCACCGTTCCTGTGGTAGATACTCCCCTGCTCAAAATGTATCTGCTTCCGCAACACATCCCTTTTTTTCACAGGGAAAAATGGAATACCCTCATCACTACCTGGCAAAATCTTTTCCACAGGGAAGGGATAAAATCCCCTGCATATACCTTTGTGGAAATCCCATTTGAACCTTCTGCTATCTACATTGATGTGTATTTTTATTCATCCCAAAATTTTTCCCTTTACAATGCAATGCCTTTGCGGGAACTGGCGAAAAAATGGATAGAGACCCGCAGGGGCAATTTGGATTTTGCGCAGTTGTACACCAAACTAAATGTAACGCAAGATGAGTTAGTGAATATATACCTCACTGAGGTGGAGAAAAATGCTGGAAATTAAGACTCTGAAAAAAACCTATCGGAAATGGGGAAGGGCAGTTGAGGCGTTGAAAGGAGTAACCTGGAAATGCGAAAGGGGAATATATGGGATTCTGGGACATAACGGGGCTGGGAAAACTACGCTTTTACGCATTTGTGCAGGATTATTAAGTCCAACGGAAGGAACAGTCCTCCTGGACGGGCAGAATATCTCCGTTCGCCCGGAATATTTGAAAGAGCGGCTGGGGTATATGCCCCAGGAATTTGGTGTGATTCCTCATTGGACGGCGGAAGAGTTTCTGGAATTTTTGCTCCTTGCCCGAGAGGACAAAATGGACAGCAGGGAAAGGAGAAACGAAATCCAGCGTGTTCTCAACCTGGTGCGAGTGGGAGAGGAGCGCAAACGCGTGTTATGGAGTTTGAGCGGAGGAATGAGGAGAAGGGTGGGTATTGCCCAGGCACTATTGAAATCCCCTTCCCTGCTTTTGCTGGATGAGCCGACATCTGGTATGGACCCTGAGGCGCGTGTGTTCTTCCGAAGCCTTCTTCAGGAAATCTCATTGAATTCCACCATCCTATTATCAACACATTTGGTGGAAGATGCTCTGCGGATATGCAGGGAAATCATGATTCTCCACGCAGGAATTTCAGTGATTTGTGGCACACCGACAGAGATTGCCGCTTCTGTTTCCGGAAAGGTTTTTCAGGTCAAAAGATTGAAGCGGGAAGACCTGCAAAATCTTCGAAAAACTGGAATTGTTGTGGAACTTCCAGAAGGTGAAAATGGCACACTCTCTGCGCGATTCATCGGAGAACATCCACCTGAGCTATATTCTTTTATTCCTGAAGAACCCAAACTCGAGGATGCCTTCCTATATTACGCCCATTCGGGAAATTTCTGAAACCATGCGATACCCTGCACCCATAGAAAAATGGCACACCCGGCTTCTCTACACGCTCAAATCTTTCGGTCTGTTCTCCATAGTATATTCTTTCATTCTTGTGGGAGTAGTTGTGGGAACATTGTATCTTTCAGAAGGCTCAATATATGGAAGAACCAAAGGTTTTCTGAGCGCGCTCTCTGTGTTGACTCTTTCTTGCTATGCTGCTGCGGTGGGGAGTTTAGTCGCTTGTCTGGATGATTTATTCGGCATTTCCGAGCTCATCGGTTATGGGAAGAAATATATCTCAAGCATATTCCTACCTCGCCTTTGTTTAGGCGGGATTTTTGTAACCTTTTTCTCGTTCTTTATCCCGTATCTTGTGTGGAGATTTGAGCCCCGCTTCGGTATTCTGGAAATGGGTGTGGGAAATTGGATTTCCGGATATTTTATTGGATTGATTTCCGCCCTCGCTTCCCTAATTCTGAGAAACATGTGGGCAGGCACAGCCATCGGCTGGGCGATATTAGGAGTGTTCTCTTCCTTGAAGTATCAGACGCGGGACTGGACAGCTGTGCTGAACATCCTGTTTCTCTCGCGAAGTTGGTTTCCCTCTGTCCCGCCATTAAAATTAAGCATCCATCTGGTATATTCCATTTCTCTTATCATTGTTTTCGTTTTTTTGTTGGTGCAATTGAAAAGAAAATATATTGTCACAATGCAAGTCTTGTGATACCAGTATAAAACATTTATCAAGGAGGGCAAGGATGCTTTGAGACTGCTGAAGCGGATGATTCGTTATAATAAAGTTGTGATGGGCGAAACAATAAGAACGGAACGGGTGAGCAGAGTATTTGTGGAAAGAAAAAGGAAGAGAGAGGTTCGGGCGCTGTGGGAAGTAGACCTCTCGGTGCAGGAAGGCGAGATTTTCGGCTTGCTGGGTCCCAATGGTGCAGGGAAAACCACCTTGATTAAAATCCTCACCACGCTTCTGCTTCCCAATTCTGGCAGGGCGCTTGTGGATGGCATTGATGTGGTCAAATCTCCCCGCGAGGTGCGAAAGCGTATCAATATGGTTGCCGGAGGCGAGCATTCGGGTTATGGAATTTTAACGGTGAAGGAAAATTTGTGGATGTTCTCGCAATTTTACGGCGTGCCGAGCAAAGTAGCCCTTGAGCGAATTGATGCTTTGCTCAAACTGGTGGGTTTGGAGGAGGAAAAGAATACGCGGACGAACAAACTCTCCTCGGGTATGCGACAGAAGTTGAATTTCTGCCGGGGATTTATCAACGAGCCGAAAATTGTGTTTTTGGACGAACCCACCCTCGGAATGGATGTTACCTCCGCCATCGCCTGTCGGAAGTTCATCAAGCACTGGGCAAAGGAAAAGCCAGGAAGAACGGTGCTTCTGACCACGCATTATATGTCGGAAGCAGAAGAGTTGTGTGACCGCATCGCCATCATTTCAAGGGGAAAAATTATCGCCTGCGACACGCCGAGAGGATTAAAAGACCGCGTGCAGAAAGAACGAATTTATCGTATTTCAGTGCATTTCAACAATGCCGTGGCTCCCGGGGCGAATCCGTTGAACTTAAATTCCTATCCCGGCGTCTTATCAAGTTACTCCACCTGGAGTCCGCAGGATGGAGCCACAGAAATCCGCGTAGCATTAGAATCTGACCAAGCGTTGGTCCGTGTCCTGCAGGCAATTTCTGAACAACAGGGAGAAGTGCGGAGCCTGGAAAAAACCGAGCCCACGCTGGAAGATGTGTTTGTCACTCTGGTGGGGAGAAGTTTTGAAGAGGATGAAAGAAGGTCTGGGGAAGATACTGGAACTTAACTTGCGGGCGGCGTGGGCAAGAGCGTATGTGCGATTTCAAGCCACATTCCGCGAAGCGTGGTGGATTCTCTTTGATGCCTTTCTGCCTATTCTGGGTCTGACCGCTTATGTTCTGGTATATCGGTCATTGGGTGCTCCGGAAGTGTTCACCGGTTTCGTTATCCTCGGAGGGATGATGACCCCATACTGGCTGAATGTGCTCTGGTCTATGGCGAGCCAGTTTTACTGGGAAAAGCTCAGCGGGAATCTGGAATTATTCCTCATCGCCCCTGCCTCCCGAATGTCCATCCTTTTTGGAATGGCGTTTGGCGGGATTTTTATGACCACCAGCCGTGCTCTGGGCGTGCTCATCCTCGGCATTCTGCTCTTCCGTGTGCCGCTCTTCCCAGCAAATCCCATTTTGCTCCTTTATACCTTTTTGATTACACTTCTGGCTTTATATGGAATGGGAATGATGTTTTCCAGTGTGTATCTCTTATGGGGAAGGGAAGCCTGGCATATCTCCAATCTGCTGACCGAGCCAGTATATCTGTTTTCAGGATTTTATTTCCCCATCCGGGCTTTTGGATTCTGGGTCGCTCTGGTCGCCTCTCTCATCCCGGTCACTCTCGGATTGGACTCCCTTCGGCAGATTTTATTCCCTGCTCAGCCAATGGGGTTTCTATCGCTGGGAGTGGAATTGGGCATCCTCACTGCGCTTGCGGTCATATTTTTCGGTCTTGCTTACTGGTCGCTTCTCTTGATGGAAAGGCTGGGAAAACACACCGGAACAATGACCTTGCGAGGGCAGTAAAATGAAGCATTTTTTCACTTCTGCTTGGCTGGGATGGCTGGTGGAATCCAATTGGGCTGACCCTTTGCTTTTTCTCGTCTATTCCATCGCAAAGCCGTTGTCCTCCACCTTGATTTTATTCTTCATTTACTTTGTCGCCACGACTGGAAACCCCCGACCGGATTTCTTCACTTTCCTTTATGTGGGAAATATGTTCTTCATCTTTGTGATGTATGTCCTCTTCGGAATGTCCTGGACGATTCTGATGGATAGAGAGTTCTACGAGACGGCGCGGTATATCTACACTTTGCCACAGTCGTATCTGGTGTATCTGATGGGCAGGGCAGTGGTCAAATTCGTCCTCGCGCTGATCTCTGCTCTGATTCTGGGAGTTTTTGGCTGGCTGGTGTTTCATATCCCTTTCCGGCTTCCGGAGAATCCTCTGCTTTTTGTTGCGGGCTTTATTATGGGAATTTCCGCTCTAATGGGGTTGGGCGTGGTAATTGCCGGGATTAGTATGTGCCTTCCGCGGCATTCGGAGATGATTGGGGAAAGTGTGGCGGGGGTGTTTTATCTGCTCTGCGGAGCAGTGTTTCCCGTGGAATATTTACCGAAAATTTTGCATCCGATTTCCGCAGTCATCCCATTCGGCTACTGGCTGGAACTGCTCAGGCGTCAGTTGGTGGGAGGGAGCATTTCCGTATTTTTTGCTGGATATTCCGATGGGCAAATTATGCTGATATTGATATTGAGTTGTGCGTCTTTCTGGGCGGTATCAATTGTGCTTTTCGGGTATTTTGACCTTTATGCGCGCCGACACGGGCTTATCGACCGCACCACCGCATGGTAAGGGTGCCCTGATGTCCAGACTAAAAGAAATTTTGCAAAGGAAGGAAGAAAGAAGAACTAAATTGCGGGCTTCACTGGATTCAATCGTGCTTCTGATATAATTGCCTATAACCACGAAGAGTTCTATGAAAAATTGTCCACATCCAGTTTCCTTAAAAATGTATTAAAGGGAAGAGTAATTTAGGAAAAAACGATATAAAGAAGAAGCCTTAAGATGCCTTACGCAGGCAAAAGATGAATTTGAAGATGCAGATGAACTGAGAGAAAGAAAAAGGTTTTATCTTGCCCTTTTTCACTTTCAGCAGGCTGCAGAGAAAGCGTTAAAAGCATATCTTTACCTGAAAGTGAAATCTGTGGAGGTTTTTTACACTCACTCTATAAACGACCTCTTAGAAATGACCCTTGAGGTGGACACTGAGTTTGAGGATGTTATGCAGGCAAAGAAGCTGGATCAATACTCCATTCCGACCCGGTATCCGAACGTGCTTCCGGGCGGGGTGCCTTCCAGGTTTTTTGATGACCCTGAAGAAGCCGAAGATGCCAAGCATCTTGCTAAAAGTGTTCTGATGCTTGTGGAAAGAAGATTTCACCCTCCGCTCATTGGAGAACTGAGATGGGATATAATAGAGGGTGAGAGATGGAGGAGAGTGAACGATTTCTGGATGTGATAATTCAAGGCGATGCGAGGAGATAAAGGATGCGTTACGAGGTGGGAGTGGTGAGGGAGGTTGAATGGGCGGAAGAGGCGCCAAAATGAACGGAAGTTTGGAAAGTGGGAAATACTTCCTGGTGGTGGTAGACGATACTGGTATGAAGTGGTGGGCAGGCAGGACTGGAAGGCTCGGTATGTGAAAGAGGTGGATGAAAACGAGAAAACTCTGCGTTTTTATCACAAGAGTTTTACGATGAAAGAGGGAACCCGGTGGAAGTTCACGAGAAGTTCCCTCGCAACAAAGGGCATAAACCCGCAAAGGAGGAGTGAAGGATGAAAGTGAATAAAAAAGCGGTGGCGAAAAAACTCATAGCCTACCTTCATCATCAGTTAACATTAGAGCAATTGGTAGATTGGGCGGAAAATGTGATGCAGGAGGGCGACTTTGAAGAAGCCGATTATGAGACTCTCAGGGAAATTGTAGCGCGCCTCGGTGTAGCCGATGTCAAATCCTTCGGACTCACCTGGGAAGATTGCGAGTCCTTTCTCAACAAATTGGGCTATCAAATTCAACTGGAAGTCACCTCAAAATCTTGAACCTCAAAGATGGGATATATTAGAAGGTAAAAGATGGAGGGGATTGAACGATTTCTGGATAGAATTATAGAAGGCGATGCGAGGTGATAAGGGATGCATTACGAAGTAGGATACAAGTGCTACTATCACGAATTGTCAGAATGGGCGAGAGAGGAAATAGAAGCGGTCTCGGCGTTGGAGGCGCTTAACCAATTTTTGAAGGATACCCGCCTCCGGCTCAGAGCACTTCCGGCAAGTGAGTTCGCAAGCCACGAAACTTCTTCAAAGAAGGATGGACGGCGAATTCGCTTTCTTCCCATTCCTTCATCTGCCCTCACGGCAGACAAAATTCTGATGGATGACCTGCCGGAGGAAATCACCTGGTGGGAGAGGAACTGGTATCACTCCTTCCGTTATGTGAAACCTGCCGACAGTGTGGAATGCCCCCACTGCGGTGGCACCGGCAGAACTCCGATATCCCAACCAAGCAGAGCTTCATGCCATTGAAAAATGATTGGAGAATATTCTGGCTTTAAGGTGATATAATCTCCTCAAATGGCACGAAAAAAGCACTCCTCAACTTCTATCGTGAGATATAAAAGTGAAAGTCTTCGGAATTTTTCCGCCTTATTGCGTGAAGAAAAGCAGCTTTATAAACCCTATTTCCGCCAGCGCGAGAAATTTGAGAGGTACTTGGAGGAGAATGAGAAGTTCTTCGGCTGCGACCTCTCATTCATGGAATTCAAGGAATGGCAACGCACAAAGCATGTGCACCGTCTGCACCCTTATTTAGGTAAATTCATTCCCCAGTTGGTAGAAGTTTTTTTACGAAAATTTTTTAAAGCCGGTGATGTCATCCTCGACCCATTTGCAGGGTCTGGTACCACTCTGGTTGAAGCCAATGTTTTAGGTATGCCTTCCATCGGTGTAGAACTTTCAGAATTTAACTGCTTAATGATGCGCGTGAAATGTGGAAAGTATAATCTCTCCTTGCTGGAGAGAGAAATAAAGGATATTCTTAACAGAACCATAGAATTCAGCCAGAAGCACTTCCATTCTGATCGCCAAGAAACCCATTCTTACCTGTGGAGGACTGACCCTCTTTTTTCAGCCCCGTATTATGAGGAGGCCACTTCATATTTTCAAGAGTGGTTTGCACCCAGAGCGATTGCAGAAATTTATTATTATAAAAAACTTATTCCTCAATATGAATATCAGGATGTCTTGAAAATTATATTGAGCCGTTCCGCCCGTTCCTGCAGGCTGATTCCCCACTACGATTTAGCACGACCTCAAAAGCCTGTCAGGAAACCTTATTACTGCTATAAACACTCGCGGATTTGCCAACCCACAGATGAGGCATTGAAGTTCATAGTGAGATATTCGCAAGACACCACAAGGCGTATCTGCGAATTCAGCAGAATCTGCACTCCATCTCCTATGATTGTTCTTCAGGGTGATACACGGGAAATTAATCTTGAATCCGTGCTCCAAAAATACGGCATTCCTTATCTCTCAGGTATTTTCACTTCACCGCCCTATGTTGGATTGATTGACTACCACGACCAGCATCAATATGCTTATGACCTTTTCCAGTTCACAAGGTACGATGAAAAAGAAATCGGCCCTGCAAAAAAAGGCACGAATCACGCCGCCATATTTTATTACCGTCAGGGAATCATCGAGGCATTAAATAATGTAATACCTTATGTTCAGAAAGGAGGACAGATATTTATCGTTGTCAACGACCGTCATAGTATTTATCCAGGGATTGCCAAAGCCTGCGGGCTAGATATTCGGCGAGTTTTTCATCGCCCGGTCCTCAAACGAACCGAGAGAGATGCCGCCACATTTTCAGAAAGCATATATTGGCTGGTGAAGTTGTAATTGGGACTCAATTCGGCACAACGAGCAAAGATTTACAAACTTCTGAATGAGATGCTCATTGGCAAGATTTCACGCCCCAAGGTTAAGAGGCTGTCTCCCTTTTTGGATCGCCTTGTTCGCGAGCCTAAATGGATGTTCATACACTTTTTCATTCACTCTGTTTACACAACCGTCGGTCAGAAAATCTATGCGAACATGGGTGCCATTCTTGTGGGCGAGGATGCTAAGCCTGTAACAGAGTATAAACAGCATAAAAAAAGGCCCATTTATGAGGGTCAACAGCTGGCTGCAAGGAGGATTGCTGAGCAGCTATATTCAGGTGAAGTAACACCAGATACCTCCAGAGAAATCCATGTAATGTTGTCTTCTAAGACGGGGAAAGTGCTTACAAACCCACGCGAAGATGAGGCTAATATTGATCTCCTATTTAATAGACCGCCCTACACTATCGCCATAGAAATCAAGACTGCTCTACCTAATAAGCGCCAATGGGCAGATTTTAAGGAGCACCTGCTTTTATGGATTGCAGAATTTGATACTCTCCAACTTCGACCCATTTTTGCACTCCCATACAATCCATTTCATCCTAAGCCCTATCAATGGGGCATGGGAGAATGGGTCTTTGATAGAGCTTCAAATCCTCCACAGATGTTGATTGGTGATGAGTTTTGGGATTATCTTGGAGGGCATGGGAGTTACGAAGATATCTTGGAAATCTTCGATGATGTAGGGAAGGTTTCTTACGATAAAGTAAAAAGTTATCTAAACTAATGTGATGAGAAGATTCAGGAAACGCTTTATGTGCTCAGAAGCGATGCGCTCATCCCCACCCGCGACTTATTAATGTAGTGGTGGGATATACTGAAGAGTGTGAGGCATACTTGGAAACCGCTCAAGACAAGTCACAAGTCGTGATTCGGGGGTTGTGTCTTTTGCTGATGATCGGGGTCACAGCGGGGGCGGTCGCTCCGGAGCCGTTCCGCGTGGAGTCCGCTCGCGTCGTCTGCCAGTTGACGGGCAACGGCGCCGCAGGCATCAAGGGGCAGGATGCCGCCGTCATTCTGCCGTTCCAGGGAAAGGTCCTCTTTTTTTTCGGCGACACGACGCTGTTATCGGGCGGGATGCTCCCAAATTCTCGCGCGGAAACCCGGGACCGCGAAGGCTCGGATTGCCTTGCGCTGGACTATACGACGAACCCCGAGGGGGTTGCGCGCGAGGTGCTGTCGCGGCAGGGCGAGGAAGCCACCGTCTGGCTCCACTCTGTATTCCCGGTCGGCTCCAGAGTTTACGCGTATTACTACACGGTGGCGCCGGGGTGGCCTGCGCCGCCCGCGACCTTTGGAACCGGCCTCGCCGTCTCGGAGGACGGCGGACGCTCCTTCGTGCGGACACCGCTTCTCTTTCCTAAAGATTCCGTGTTCAGCGAGACGGTTTACGCGGTGCCCCGACCGCCCTATCTCTTCCTCGTCTTGCGAAAAGGCGATGTCAGATTCGGCACGCTCTATCTTGCGCGAGTGCGCCTTCGCGAGATTCTGAGGAAAGAAGCGTATCAGGTGTGGGCCGGGGCGTCGTGGAGCGCATCGGAAAGGGAGGCGGCGCCGCTCTTTGAGAACGCGGGCGCTCCATCTATCCAGTGGAACCCGTATCTGCGCAAATGGCTCGCGGTCTACACGGCGGTGCTTTCGGAACAGGGCTTGCTGTCGCAATTGGAGGCGCGGGTTGCGGACGAACTCACGGGACCATGGAGCGCTCCGGCCATCCTCTACAGATGCCCGAACGAGCCGAAGCGCGAGTGGGGCTCCTGCTACAATGCGCACCACAACGCCGTCTTTGACCGCAACGGCGGCCGCACCATTTATGTCACTGCGACCGACTGGCTCCCATACAATGTATATCTCTACGAATTTACGCTCGCGCGCTGAATGGCGAGCCGGCAAATGAGGGCGAAGGCGTTCATGCGAAATGAGTCTCACCCACTCCGCCAAAATGCAAGAGCGCGAAGCGGCAGTCGTTCGTTGTGAGGGATGAGAGAGAAGCGAACGGCGACTCGGCGCGTCGTAGAATGGGGGTGATGAAGCCCCCGACTCACGAGCCCCTCAAGGATGAGGGCAGGGGATGACAGCGATGCCACGTTTGGGGTTCGCTGGTGCAGAGTGCGCGCTCCCTCATCCTCTAAGGAACCGCCGTAAACCGAAGGGCTATCGGCTATTCGCTCTCGGCTCCTGGCAAACAAGCAACGATTAACCGCCTGCGTATTATACTGAGGTCGGTGAAAGTATAATTAACTGCCACCGAACTTGCGTCGTGTATAGTTCGTTATCCTCACCTGCCCCACGCGCCTATTGGGCGGGGATACAATGAGAAAGTCAGACTTTTCAAGGTCAGCGCCGGGCCGCCTGATTCGCATAGAGCGCGGACAATGGGCGTTTCTGCCCGACCCGTTCCCGCGCGATCCGGCTTCTCTCGGAAGCCGAGCGTCATCTGGGAAAAGTAGAAGACCGGACGACCAACCTCGTCAATCCCGACCTTCTTGTGAAGGCGCTTGCTCGCTTGGAGGCTGTTCTGTCTTCCAGAATTGAAGGAATGCGTTCGTCCGCCTCAGACCTTGTCCTCTTTGAGGGCGCGAACAGTGAGGAACACGCGACGCGCGCTTCCCTACGGTGTCTCCGGCCTTCACCAGATCCCACTGTCTTCGCGGCTTCATCGCGAATGCCATCAGATTCTTCTGGAGGGAGACCGCGGCGGTCGTGGACGGCTCGGGCGGTAAGTTGGAAAAGTGGGGGGTGGTTCCCGCGACGCTTCTGCTGGAAAAAGTTGAGGACTTGCAATTTCTGGGATTTTGTGGTATATATTATTGTGGTTGTGAGGAGGAAATTACTTTTATGGATTTTTCTGGCAGGCAGTGGGGTGGAATTCTGCTGTTCGCCTCAAAGTGCCATTGCTTCGGAGGTTCATCCGTGCTGCGAGAGCGAATTTGCCTTTTCTTCCCATAATGCCACCTGCTCGGTGGAATCCTATTTTGCTTCAGAGAATTCTTTTTCCCCTCTTCGTTCATCTCCGCATTCACCGGTAGTTGCCTTTTTTGACAGTGTAGTTCCAGATTTTCCGGGAGAACATCTCTCTCGTTCGCCGGTCTTTCAAAGGACCATCTTGCCGAAATCACGATATCAGCCGCTTCGCTGCTGATTTTTTTGTAGCCTAACCGAAGCCAAAATTTTTTGGGAGGTGAAAAAATGCTTTTTTTGGCTTTTTTCCTTCTCGTCGCGGGGACAGCCGGCGAGGAAAAAGGAAAGATGGAGGAGTGGATAAAGCAGGCGTGGGAAAAGAATCCGGAAATCTCCGCTCTGCAGGCGGAGTATGAGGCAAAACTTTCCCGAATTCCTGCGGTGAAAACTCTGCCCGACCCTCAGGTGGGGATTATGTTGCAGAACGAGGGCTCGGGTTTTTCTCTCGGAATGATGCCGATGAGTATGTTCGGTTTTTCCGCCTCCCAGATGTTTCCCTACCCGGGAAAATTGAGCCTGATGGGAGAAATGGCATACTGGGAAGCCCGGATGACCTATTACCAATTGCTTCAGGCGAAAAACCGCTTGAGAGCGCAGGTGAAGAAAACTCTTTACGACATTGCGCTTGCGCAAAGGCTGAAGGAAATATATTCCGAGATGAAAACCTTGGTGAAAAGCCTGTCGGAAACCGTTGCGGGAATGTATGTGGCGGGGATGGTGCCTCAGCAGGATATTTTCGTCATCCAATCGCAAATTTATGAAATTGAGCAGAACATCTTAGAGCAAGAACGAAGAGAACGGGAACTCCTCGCGGAATTTTCCGACTTATTGTGCAGGAGTATTCTCCCCGATTCCCTTTCCTTTCCTTTACCCGATGAATTGATTCTTCCTCCCCTTGCAGAAGAATTGTATGATATGACAAAAAAATTCTCTCCTATGCTGGGAATGGAGCAGGCAAATATAGAGATGAAAGATTCAGGGATAAGGCTGGCGGAGAAGGAATTCAAACCGGATGCAATGGTGATGGTGGGCTATGCTTTTCGTAGCATTTCGCTCGGTCCGGTCTGGTCTGCTGGAGCGCAGATTTCTGTTCCCTTTTATAAAAAGACCAAGCAGGAAAAACTGCTAAAAGAGGCGGAGTGGAAATTCACAGAAGCGGAGAAGAGATTCAAGGTGTCCGAAAATTTCCTGCTCAGTCAGATTGATGCGATGAGAGCATCCATAACACTTTTACATCAGCAACTTGGTTTTCTGCATGATGTGCAGTTGCCGCAGGCTTCGCTTACGCTGGAATCTTCCTTCTCCGCTTATATTTCCGGGAAAGTAAACCTGATGACCCATCTGGACAATTTGATGCAGTTATATGAACTCCAGATGGAAAAAGCGATGAAATTGGCAATGGGTTGGAAAGATTTTGCCGACCTGGAGGAAATGGTCGGAACAACGCTGGAAAAAAAGAGAGGTGAGGAAAGATGAAGAGGATATGTTCTGGCAAAAAGTTGAAAAGGCAGGAGCAGATGAGGCTGAAGGGGAATTTGGTTTTGTCGCACTGCTTGCCTCTGCTGATGCTCCTGCTTGTGGTGTTTTCGGCGGGATGTAGGAAGGAGGAAAAAAGCACCGGGGCAGAGATGACAAACCATTTAGAACACGCGGGAATGCAGATGGGAAAAATGGAGGGGATGGAGATGCCCGGAATGGTAATGATTGACCCCGACCTGCAATTGACCATAGGAATCCGCACAGAATATCCGTCATACCGCAGTTTGACCAAAACGATTCGCACGGTGGGCAGGGTGGAAGCAGATGAGACGCTGATCCGGGTGATTACGGTGAAATGGGATGGCTGGGTGGAGAAGTTGTATGTGGATTTTGAAGGGAGAGAGGTGAAAAAAGGCGAACCACTGCTGGAACTGTACAGCCCGGAATTGCTTCAAGCCCAACGAGAATACCTTCTCGCGTTGAAAACGGAACAGACCCTGTCCTCAACGAAATATTCCGATGTATCAGAGGCGACGAGACAACTGGTGGAGTCTGCCCGTCAGCGGCTCTTGCTCTGGGATTTCACGGAGGAAAAAATTCACCATCTGGAAGCACACGGTGAGCCGATGCCGACCATTCTTTTCCCTTCTCCGGTCACAGGCACGGTGCTGAAAAAGACGGTATTTGAGGGGATGAAGGTGATGCCGGGGCAGAATTTGATGGAAATTGCCGACCTTTCTCGTGTATGGGTGGTGGCAGATTTCTACGAAGAGGATGCTGCCTGGGTGCGCCTGGAACAACCCGCTCAAATCACGCTGACCTACTATCCGGGAAAGACTTTTACCGGAACTGCGGAATTCATCTACCCCGTATTAGACCAGAGAACGCGGACAGTGCGCGTTCGCTTCTCTTTCTCCAATCCACAACTATTGCTCAAGCCGGGAATGTTTGCCGAAATCTCCCTGAATGTGCCGCTGGGAAAATATCTCACCATCCCGGTGGATGCGGTACTGGATACGGGAAGGCATCAAGTGGTGTTTGTGGATAAAGGAGGAGGACATTTTGAACCGAGGATGGTCATCCTGGGTCCTATGGTAGATGATTACTACGCCGTATTATCCGGTATAACGGAGCAGGACAACATTGTCACCAGCGGAGCGTTTCTGCTGGATGCGGAAAGCAAAATAATGACTGCTATGCCGGCTATGCCCGGAATGGAACATGGAGGGATGAAGATGCCAGCAGAAGAGAAAAAGAAAACCCAGCCAGCAGAAGAGCATAAGCATTGAGGAGGGAAAGCAATGATAGAGCGCATCATTGAATGGTCTGCGAAAAATCGGTTCTTGGTCATTCTGGGGACATTTTTTGCCACTCTGGGCGGGTTCTGGGCGATCAAAAACATTTCCCTGGATGCTATACCAGACTTATCGGATGTGCAGGTGATTATCTACACCGAGTGGATGGGAACGGCTCCGACGATTATGGAAGACCAGGTGACCTACCCCATCACCACGGCAATGTTGTCCGCTCCGAGAGTGAAGGCGGTGCGGGGAATTTCTGCGTTTGGCTTCTCCTGGGTATATGTGATTTTTGAAGATGGCACAGACCTTTACTGGGCGCGCACCCGCGTGCTGGAATATATGGAAAAAATCAAGGGGATACTTCCGCCCAATGTCCGCCCGGTCCTTTCCCCAGACGCTACCGGCGTGGGCTGGGTTTTCGCTTACGCCCTGGTGGACAAAACGGGAACTTATGACCTTGCACAACTGCGTACCCTGCAGGACTGGTATCTGAAATACTACCTGGAGAGCGTGCCGGATGTGGCAGAAGTTGCTTCTTTTGGAGGGTTTCCAAAAGCGTATTATGTGGAAGTTGACCCGGAAAAATTGCGCGCCAGGGGAATTCCTCTCAGTCGGGTGGTTTCTGCCATTCGGATGAGCAATCAGGATGTGGGAGGCGGAGCAATTGAACTTACCCGCACCGAGTATATGGTTCGGGGGTTGGGGTATATCACCAGCCGAAAAGATATTGAAAACATTAGCCTGGGAACAAATGCGCTTGGCACGCCGGTATATCTGAAAGATGTTGCGCGGGTGACCCTTGGCTCGGATATGCGTCGGGGGGTGGCAGATTTGAATGGGGAAGGCGATGCGGTGGGCGGCATTGTGGTCATGCGCTTCGGAAAAAACGCTCTCACCACCATCAATCGTGTCAAACAGGCGCTGGAAGAATTTCGGAAAACTAAATTGCCTCCCGAAGTGGAAATTGTCACCGCCTATGACCGTTCGGACCTCATCTTGCGCTCCATTGCCACACTGAGACGGACTCTGATTGAAGAATCCATCATCGTGATTCTGGTCTGCCTCATTTTCCTCTTCAGCCTTCGGAGTTCGGGCGTTGTGATTGTCGCTTTGCCCATCGCCGTGATTCTCTCCTTCATCCCGATGTATTTTATGAAATTAACCTCCAACATTATGTCGCTGGGAGGGATTGCCATTGCCATCGGAGCGATGGTGGATGCCGCCATCGTGATGATTGAAAATGTTCATAAGCGCCTGGAGCATTTTCAGAGCGAGCATCCAAACTGGGCTTTGACTCCAGAGGGCAGAACAATGCGGAATCAAATTATGATTCACGCCATGCAGGAGGTGGGAAAACCCCTCTTCTATTCGCTTCTGGTCATCACCGTCTCCTTCCTTCCCGTGTTCACTCTGGAATATCAGGAAGGGCGATTGTTCAAACCGCTTGCGTTCACCAAAACCTTCTCAATGCTCTTCGCTTCCCTTCTCTCCATCTCCTTGGCTCCTGCAATTATGGGGATGTTTGTAGAAAAGAAGGTGATTCCGGAGAAGAGAAATCCCATCAGCCTGTTCCTCATCTGGATTTACAATCCCATTGCCCGTTTAGTACTGAGATTTCCTTTCATCACCATCACCCTCGGGCTTGTGGCAACCTTTCTCGCTTACCCCGCCTATAAAGAACTCGGGAGTGAATTTATGCCGCCGCTGAATGAAGGGAGCGTTCTGTATATGCCGATGACCCTGCCCGGGATTTCGGTATACGAAGCCCGGCGGATGTTGCAGATTCAAGACAAACTTTTGAAACAGGTGCCGGAGATAGATGTGGTGCTGGGCAAAGCGGGAAGGGCAACTACGGCAACAGACCCTGCGCCGCTGGCTATGGTGGAAACCTTCGCATCCTTGAAACCTCCGGAACTGTGGAGAAAAGGGTTGACTTATGAGAAATTGATTCAGGAGTTGGATGAGAAAATTCGGCTACCCGGTTGGGTGAATGTCTGGACGATGCCCATCAAAAACCGTGTGGATATGATTACCACCGGCATCCGAACCCCTTTGGGCATCAAAATTTTTGGTCCTGACCTTTCCACGGTTCAGGAAGTTTCAGTAGCGATTGAGCAAATCCTGAAGGAAGCCAAAATTCCCGGAACGACCAGCGTGATAGCGGAACGCGCGCTGGGGGGATATTACCTGCACATAGGGGTAAACCGGGAAGCGGCTGCGCGATACGCATTGAATGTAATGGATGTGCAGGATGTGGTGATGACTTTGATTGGAGGAATGGAGGTGACAAAAACCATTGAAGGAAGGGAGCGGTATCCGGTAATTGTCCGGTATCCACGCGACCTGAGACTTGACCTCGGATTGCTCAACAGGGTATTGCTGGAAATTCCCCCCATGGGCACTTCCTCTTCCGCCGATGCAATGGGCACTTCTGATATGCAAATGTCCTCTATGCCCATGCCGTCCACTTCTTCGCCTGCGGATGGCATCCTTCCTTCCATTCCTCTTTCGCAGGTGGCAACATTTCAACTGCTTCAGGGTCCGGATATGATTCGCAGTGAGCGAGGTCTTCTCACCGGAACTGTTTATGTGGATGTCCAGGGAAGAGATATCGGCTCTTATGTGGAAGAGGTAAAGAAAGCGGTGGAAGAGAAAGTGAAATTGCCGGAAGGTTATTTCCTTGTCTGGAGTGGTCAATACGAGTATATGCAGAGGGTAGCGGAGAAGTTAAAATATATGATTCCGCTCACCCTGTTCATCATCTTCCTCCTGCTGTATCTCAATTTTGGCTCGTTGGGGAAGACTCTCGTGGTGATGCTTTCCGTTCCCTTCGCGCTGACAGGGTCTATGCTGGGGTTATATCTAATGAAATATAACATGAGCGTAGCAGTGTGGGTGGGCATCATCGCTCTTGCTGGAGTGGCGGCAGAAACTGGCGTGGTGATGCTGGTGTATATTGACGAAGCCTACGAGCGATACAAAAAACAGGGCATGATGCGCACCCGCCAGGACCTCTATGACGCCATTATGGAGGGGGCGGTTCAGCGCGTTCGTCCCAAGATGATGACCGTGATGGCTATTATGATGGGACTTTTTCCCATTATGTGGAGCCACGGCGCAGGTGCTGATGTTATGCAACGCATTGCCACACCGATGATTGGCGGTATGGTTACTTCTACCATCCTCACCCTCTTCATTATTCCTGCCATCTTTTTCATCTGGAAATCCTTTGAACTCCCAAAACAGAAACCAGCGAAGGAGGGAAGAAGTGAATAGAGGAATATGATTGAGAAAGACCCTGTGTGCGGGATGCCGGTGGATACAAAACGAGCAGGCAGTAGCCTTTCCTTTGAGCATAACGGAAGGATATACTATTTTTGTTCTCCCCGTTGCCGGGAGCGATTTGAAGCAGAACTCGAACGTTACACCCGGGAGCACCAGACCCGAATCCAAAACACGGAAAGAAAACCAGAAGAGGAGGTGAAATAGAATGAAGCACCGAAGCGGTTTCCGCTGGCTTCTGGCGCTGGCGGTCACGGGACTTTTGCTCAGCTCAGTGGACCATGCTCCTGCTACGCCTCAGGACAAAGAAATGATGGAAATGATGGGTGGAATGATGCCTATGATGCAGATGTGCCAGCAGATGATGCAGCAGATGAAAGGCGGAGGTATGGGACCAGGAATGATGGGAATGATGGGCAGAGGCATGGGGTCGGGGATGATGGGCGGTATGCATGGTCGCATGCACCCACCGGAAGACCCGAGGTTGATGTCCCCGGAGGAGCGAGAAATTGCCAAACTTCATGCAGAAGTGCAGGTGAAGCGTGCAGAATTGCACCGACTCCTGCTGGAAGACCCTTTGAATCCCGATGCGGTGAGAAAAAAGTTGAAGGAAATTCATGAACTGGAAGCCGAGATTGAGTTCCGTCATATCACCACTGTGCGCTCCAGACCGCCGGAGAAGCCGGAAGAAAAGCCCGGTCCGATGCGTGGTCCAATGGATGATATGCACCGCCGACACCACCCGGGCCTGTCCCGGTAGGATTGCCTGCGGGAATCAGGGGGGCTGAAGGGGGCCCCCCCTGATTCCCGCAAGAAGGTGAGAAAATGCGGAAGTGTCCTGTATGTCTGATGAAAGTCCCCAGCAAGACGAGATGGTTTACGCGGTATCGGACAAGAACCTATTCCTTCTGCAGTTCCCAATGTCTTTCAGAGTTCCAATCCAGTCCTACGAAATATGTTCCTCTTCACCACCGCTCGCCTGCATTCACCCGGCTTCCTGAAAGGATATGCCTGAGTGAATCCGCGTTCGTGGGATTAACTCTATCCGTGGCGGAGACTTTCAAAAAGGAGGCTATGGGGTATTTGCTGGGGCGATGCATCGGTAAGACCATCCGGGTGGACCATGCCATCCCGTTTCAAACCGCTCAAAGAGGCTATGTGTTCACCGCGATTTCCCTGAGGCGTCTGGAATGGGTGCGGGACATTGCGCAGCGTATTCACCTTAATGTGAAATGGATTGGAGATTATCATTCTCATTCACAGCGTGGTAAAGTTCTTCGGCTGCATCTTCCTTCTCCGCTGGATGTGGAAGATATGGAGTTAGGTTATGTGTACCTTCTGGTTTCGGTCAACGAAGTCCACACTTGCATACCCTGGCGCAACAACAAAAAGAAGGGAACGATTTCTGGAACCCTCGGGAATTTGCGGATGGAGATCGCAGGATACTGCTTGGACAAAGAAGAAGAACTCCGCCGTTTGGAAGTGAGCGCCTTATGGTTAGAAAGCAAGCCCGAATAGCGGCTTTACTCTCCATATTTCTCCTCCTATTTCTACCAGAAAATGGATTTGCACATGGGGCAGGGCATCTCTCTCCGGATGAGATGGCATCCGGGCTGGTAGTAGTCGGACGCTACCAGTTTTTACTGGAAAAAGAGGAGACACCGCCTGCAAAAGGAAAAACCAGTTATATAACCATTCGCATTTTTGATACTTATGAAAACGCTCTAATAAAAGGCAAAAAAGTGCTGATGGCTGTCAAACTCCCTCAAGCGGTTTTTCCCTCAGGTCAAATCCCCGAACCCACGCCCGTTCAGCCTTCTTCTTCCCAGCACTCTTCAACAGGAATGGCAGTGGATAGCCCCGTTTTCTGGATTGCGGAGGACAATCCAGATATATCAGATTTACAGCCTGCGGAAGAAACTGCGGAGGGTGGGCACTACTGGCTCAAGTTCACACCGCAAACTTCCGGGCTTCATCTGGTGAAACTGGCGCTGTTCCTGGATGATAAATCCCCGCCCCTTGTGATTCAATTCCCCTTCCATGTGAAAAACCCGGCATTCACCCTCACCCGAATCGTGTTCTTGACACTTTTTTTACTGTTCTTTACCGGCATTTCTCTGAGCGCTTTGTCTCTGCGCAGAAAATACGCCACTCTGAACCCAGAACTTGGAACCTTAAACCTACTGGACATTCCCTGGGTAAACTGGTTCTTTCGCTGGAAATATTTTCCCACTATTTTTCAAATCCCTTTTTTGCTTCTGCTCATTCTCATTATTTATGTTGGATTGTATGATGTGCAGGATGGGAGCAAAAACTTAGCCACAATTCTCACCTGGACGGTATGGTGGGCAGGAATTATCTTTACTTTCGTTCTTATCGGCAGGGTATGGTGTTTGATGTGCCCAGTGGGGGGGCTGGTGGACTGGGCGGGGAAATTGACTCGCCCACGAAGGCTTCTGCCCAGACTTCTCCGCTCGCTGTGGATTCCCACTGTGCTCTTCTTATTTCTCACCTGGCTGGATGGGGCGGTAGGTATTGTAAACAATCCCCGTTTGACCGCATATATACTGCTATTTATTCTCGGGCTGGCAATTCTGACATCCGTCTTTTTCGCCCGCAGAACTTTCTGCCGATATGTCTGCCCTATCGGGGGAATGATTGGATTATATTCTATGTTTTCTGCAGTGCAGTTAAGGGCGAAATCTTCAGTAATTTGCCGTTCCCACAGCCAAAAAACCTGTTATCAGGGTTCCCCGGATGGCGAGGGATGCCCGATGTTTGAATATCCCGCTGTGATGAGCCGCAATAATTATTGCAACTTTTGCGGAGAGTGTGTCAAAACCTGCACTCCAAATAATCTTGTGCTTGAGTTTCGCCCTTTTGCAAAAGACCTGTTTTCCCTTTCCCATCTGAGATTTGATGAGGCATTTTTTGCCGTTGCTTTATCCGGTGTCAGCTTGGTCGCTGTAGGGCATATGCTGGGGTTCTGGCACTCGTGGATGCTGGGAATTTCCCGATTTATCGGATTGGAAAGGATAGGGATTTTCAACGAGCAAACTTTGACTGCTATCGGCTTCACCATCACCTTATTCGGGGTATCGGTGTTTCTTCTTCCCCTACTACTCTATGCTTCTGTTTTCCTACTCCAGCGGTTTTTGCATCAGGAACAAAAAGTATCCTTAACCCGATTGTTCACCATTTTCGCTTATGCGTTCATTCCTGTCGGTCTTTCTATGCACCTGGCTCATAATATCCAGCATCTTTTAACCGAAGGGGCAACTCTCATCCCTGCCACGCAGAAAATTGTGAACAATTATACTCCGCTGAATCTGGGCATTTCCAACTGGCAGGCATATTCATTCCCGCATTCGTCATACATCACCTGGCTTCAAATCATACTCGTCTTCATATTTTTGCCCTTTTCGTTGAGAATACTGGATATAGCCTACCATCGTTTTCAGATTCTGGTTTCAAAGGTTCGTTGGGCGATGGCCCCTTTGCTTTTCTTAATTCTTGGGCTGGCTTGGGCGAACCTTTTTCTTCTGCAGCAGGATATGTCGCCGCGTCATACAGGAAAGGTAAAAGCGGCAAGCATCCAGAAACCAGTGTCTTTATCGCAGCGGGATGGACTGATGTTATCTGATGTGTCATCAAATTACACTTTTATAAAGAAAAATTCCAAAAAGGGGTGATAAATATGGGGAAAAAGCGGAGAAGTGAAAAGAAACAAAAAGTCGCAAACACAAGTCACTCTCGGTGGAAAGCAGTTTTCTCGGGGATTCTAACCCTGCTGGGGTTGGTTCTCGCGGTGTGGCTGTTGCTGCCCGCCAGTTCGGAGAGGCGGGAAGAAAATCTGGGAAAGCCTTCCGAGCAGTACTACCAACTGGTGGAAACTCGCCCTGTGCTTTCCGCATCGTTTTTCACCGGAGCAGTAGCCGAAGCCTATCAGGTGGCGAAGGATATGCCGGAGGTAATAGACCAGTTCTACTGCTACTGCCAGTGCAAGGAATATCACGGGCATAAAACCCTGTTGACCTGTTTTACGGACTTGCACGCCGCCGATTGCGACATCTGTTTATATCAAGCACTCACCGGCGCTCAGATGGTGAAGCAGGGAAGGTCCATAGACTCCATCCAGAAATTTTTTTCCGCCCGATTTGCCCGATGAACTAATGAGGGAGGGTTTTTCCCTTAACCTTTCTTCTCTTTTCCTGGTATTCTATGATACTGACAATCGGTGGTCGCCTGTGTTCACTGATTTCCTGCACTTTCAGATGTAGCCTTTTCGGCTCGTATATGATGCGTCTTAAAATATGAGATGCGGCATCCAGGATGTAGAGTTTTTTCCGTTCCTCCACCCTTTTCAGGATAATCTGCTGAAGCGCATGAGACATCAGGGAGAGGGAAGGTAGCGATTGATGCCTGTGCTGGATCTTCTGAATATCTACCTGGGCAATGGAAAAAAGACCGAACCCCTCCAGAACATCCAGAAGATGCCCAATTTCCACGCCATAACTGGTATAAAATGAGAGTCGCTCCAGAATGTTCCTCCTGCCAGCACAAATACCTGAAAGAGGCTGAATAATCCCGGACAACTCCGGATAAAAAAGGTTGAGCATCGGGCGAATGACCAGTTCGGTCACCCTTCCTCCGCCTGTGCTGTGCACCACGCCGTCCAGAACAAGTGGTCTTCGGAAATACCCCTTCACATATCCAACTCGGGAATAATAAAGCAGGGGTCCTAAAACTCCATAAACGAATTTAGGATGTGGATTTTTTATATCCGTGTCCATCCAGGCAATCAGGTCTCCTTTCAAAATGTGCAGGCTTTTCCAGAGGGCTTCGCCTTTTCCCTGGAAACTTCCATATTTCTTGAGAATATTCTGATGCTGAAACACTGGGATATTTCTATGACGGGCAATTCCCACCGTTTTATCCGTGCTTCCCGAGTCAATAACCACGATTTCGTCCAGCAGAGGATATTCGTCCATTAAAGCAGGTTTCAGGACATTCAGGATGTTACCGATGGTGGCTTCCTCGTTCAGAGCTGGCAAGCCGAGGCTGATAGTTACTCCGAGAGCACTTTTCCTTTCCACCAGTTTATTCAAATCAGAGAATTCCTTATAGTGAAAGGTGTTTTCAGCGAACCACTTTTCAATAAGGCTTTCTTTCGGAAGTGCAGGTGGGGAAGCGAAGAAGAAGGGCTCCAGCGGCCGGGCAGTCCGAACAATCAGTGTCGTTCTTTTAGAGGATTTCGCAATTGTGCGAGCCTGGATTCCGGCAATAGCAGGATTGGGACCGCGGGCGCCCATCACAATCAGATGATGGCTTTTCGCCATTTTCAGCACCTCTTTTACTATGTCTCCAGATGTAGTTAAAAATCGCGCTACCTGAGGATTTTTTAGCGCTGAGTCCAGAACCACGGCATAGGGTCGGTCTGCCTCCAGGTCATAAGTAGGCTCGGTTTCCGGAATTTTATGAAGTAGGGTGATCTCTCCTTCACAGGTTTTTGCAATGCGCGAAGCGATGTGCAGAGCCAGCTCTGCGTAGGGACCTCCGCGAACCGGAAGAAGAATTTTACATTTTTTCTGCAGGGGAAGACCGGAGAGGGGAATTTGAACGATACCCAGATTGCAGGGAGGGTTTTGCATCAATTGGTCTATCGTTCTGCTGTAAAACATCCTGCCTTTTTTCCGGGGAATTTTCCATAATAGAAGCAGAAAATCCGCCTGCATCTCCTGAACCTGATGGTGAATCTCCTCGGAAGCACTTCTGGAAACTCTTAACACGCATTCACAGAAGGCATTTTCGGGAAGCGACCAGCGGGAGATTACTCTGTGCAGGAAGGCTCGCTTTCTCCGGATAGCAAGTGCCACCCGGCTCGCCTCCTCTATCCTCTTCCGCTCCAGCACCATTAGAAACCGAATCATCAAAGGTTCTTTCTCCCGCAACGAAAGCAAAAAGGGCAGTAATCTCCCTGCATCCTCGGGCGTTGTAATAGGAACAAGAATGTTCACGCTACCTCATCAACTCTCCAATATGTCATTTTACCCTCCCCCCAACCGCACTACAATTTCGAGGAGAGAAAGGTGGGAATATTGAATATAATAAGTATTGAAATGCTTCGGAAGGAGGTGAGAAAATATGGCTTGTCCGGGAAACCAATGTCCGGCACTGGATGGTGCCCATGCAACCTATGGCTACAGCGGAAATCTGGTGTTTCCCCTGTTAATTACCATCACTTTGCTTCAATCTGAGAATGTATCGGATGTCAATTGCGTCCAGATTAATGACGATAATGCCACTATTTTCAGCTGCAGCCAGAGTGGGAACACGGTCAACATCGTCTGTAGACCACCGCCGCTGAACCCCGGGCAGAGTTACTCGGTTTCTATAGGACACCCTGACCCGCTCCGTGCTGGTGGCCACCATGAGGGCAAAATGAGCACGCCCTTTACTCCCTTCACTCCATAAGATTAGGAGATGGGTCAGCCAAAGTGCTGGAGTGAGGTAGTAAGAAAAGTGTTTCGCCATTGGATGTGTTCAAATTTATCAGCAAGGTAAGCAAGGAGAGCGCTTGCATTTTCCTGAAATTTTGCAGAGAGTTTTTTATTCCCTTTTCTTTTTGCCACATCAAACTGAGCCAAGAGTTTTTGCAGCTTTAACAAAACATAATCCCCTTGCTCAATTAACTCATCTACCCGAGGCAGCACATCCTCTTCAAAATAAAGATACCGCAGTATTCCAGCGCGGCACTGCTTATATGTATCTTGCGATTTTTCTGCGAGTTGAGCAGCTTGGTGCAACAGGATTTGACTTTCCTCGGGATTTTGATGGTGCTGAAAAGAGAGAATAGCCTTCAATAGCGCATAATCAATCTGTGCTGAGATATCTGCTCTAAATTCAAAATAATTCTGATGCTCCGTCAGGAGGGCTTCTGCTTTCTCCCATTTTTTCTGAGCAATATAATTTTCAGCCATCAAGAGGAGCGCTTTGTATAAAACAAATTCCTGCTCCAACTTCCGGCACTTTTCAGAAATTTCCATGAGCAACCGTTCTGCTTCCGGATAATCTCCTATGCGAAGGTAAAACTCTGCCAGGCCCAACTGATTAGAAAAGGTGAAAAATGCAGAACCACCCTGTCTGCCCAGTTGAATTCCTTCCATAAAAACCCGGGCAGTTTTCTCCATTTCTCCAATCTGCAGGTAGCAGTCGCCCAAATTTGACAGTGTAAGGGATTGAGAAAGGACATCTCCGAGGGATTTCTGTATTTCCAGGCTTTTTAACAGGTATAGTATTGCCTCTTGAACTCTTCCCGTAGCCAGATAAATTACCCCAACATTATGGGTGGAAGAAGCGACGGTGTATAAATCTCCGATATTTTCAGAGATTTCCAGCGCTTTCAGATTGACCTGCAAATCCTTTTCCATATCCCCGATGTGTTCATAGATAATGCCGAGATTCAGGAGGGCGCTGGCTATGCCCTCCAGGTGGTTCATTTCTTCATAAATTTGATATGCCTTTTCAATAGAATTCAATGCATCTTGTATGGATTCAAATCTGCGCTGATATAGCCCCAAATAATTGTAGGTCATCGCCTCGGTCTTTCGGTCTTTGATTTGCTGAGCCAGTTGTAATGCCTGCAGGAGCAACTCTCTGACCCCTTCTTTTTCACCTTTCATATAACGGACTCTGCCAATTTTCGCAATGGCATAAGATTTCAAATCCAGAAACTCGGAATCGCTACAGGCTTGCTCCGCTTGCTGAAATAGGTGCTCCGCAGAAGGAAGGTCCCCTTTCAAGGTACAATTATCTCCGAGTTCTAATAGCGCTTTGATTTCGTTCTTCCGGTCATTATTTTGTTTTGCCAGTTCTCTAAGCGTTTGATAGCATTCATCTGAGCAGGCGAAATTGCCGAGGAGTCTTTCCACTTCTCCACAGCCGCAGTAAAACTGGCTCAAACGGGGATAGTCAAGGTGGATTTGAGCAGTATCCATAATATCGCGGGCGGAATCAAAGAACTTCTTGGCCTCCCGTGGGGCAAATTTCGCCCGAGATGACTCTGCGGCTTTGAGGTAATAATTCAGCGCCTGCCAGAAATCCTCTGCTTTCTCATAATGGAAGGCAATTTCATCATAGTGGTCCTTCAGGGAGTCTGCAAATATTTCTACCAATGCTTCCGCCGCTTTCAGATGGAGCTTCCTTCGTTGATCTCTCAGCAGGCGGTTCTCTATGAATCTTTGAACTTCCCGATTTAGAAATGTATAAACCGGCTCGGGCAGGAAACGAGATTCCCGTAAAAGTTCCTTCTCCAGAAGCTCCAGAATTGCCTTGTCCAGGTTCAGACGTTCCGGAACCATTCGCTTAAGTTGGCGATAGGGAAATTCCTGGGGCAAAATGGAACAAGCGGTCAGAACCTCCTTTGCCTCTGGAGTTAATTGGTCCAACAGAGCGGTGATATCCATCCAGTCCCACTGCTGTTCGTCCTTTTTTACCCCTATCATAACCAATGCATCCTCCTTTTTTAAGTCCGAGAGACGGAGACGCCCCAGAAGATTTCTCACCAGAGCAGGATTCCCATCCGTCCACTCCAGCACTTTCTCCACAAATCTTTCCTCTCCCTGCATTTCGGGAAGGAAGAACTTTATGGCTTCTGCAATTCCTTCTTTATCCCAATTTCGTAGAGTGATTTCATAAAAATATTCTTTCCCCCGGAAAGGAATCTCCGTACCCGGTTGGTAGGTGAGCAGAAGACAAACGGGAAAACGGGGGAGAGTATAACTGAAAAGAAGGAGGAATTCTCTGGAAAAAGCGTCGGCATTCTGGTAGCCGGAAATCAACAGAAAGAGGGGAACTTCTTCGGCAATAGAAATTAGGGCTTTTTTGGAAAGAGAAAACCATAATTCCTTGGTTTCCGCGCTTTCTCCTTTATTGTTTGTGGGCGGAGAGGTTCGGAGTGCCATCGCTTGCAAAAACTCATATTCTTCGCGGGAAAACTTTTTGGATAAGATTGGGGCATCTATCAGCCCGGCAATGAGTTGCGAAATCACATAAAAGGGGATGTTCTTTCGGAAAGCGTAACAAGCCACCCCGCTGGTGATGAAGCCTTTTCTTCTTGCCATATCCAGAACATGGGCGGCAAAAGCTCTTTTTCCTTTTCCTTCAGAGCCGAGCACTCCGATAATCAGCCCCCTTCCTGTCAGGCATCGGATAAGAGCAGAATCACAGAAACCCAGTTCTACTTTCCGCCCGATCAAGGGCTGGAGAGGGAATTGGTCCAAGCCCTTCTTTGCCCCCATAACCTCGTATATGTGAAGAGGTTTTTCCGTTCCTTTCTGCGGAATCACATTTCTGAATTCCAGATAGAAAATGTTCTGCATTTTTTCTGCTAATTGTTCCGGGACAAGGATTTGCCCGGAGTGGGCATAGTGATAGAGTTGGTCGGCAACATTCACCGCCTCGCCCAGAAAGGTGTAGTCTGTGGTGAGCCCTGCCTCCAAGGAAGCAGTGAACACAACACCGTGGTTCATTCCGATTTTGATTCCAGGAACCTGAAATTTTTCCCTTCCAACCGTCTCCACCCATTTCTTCATTTCTAAAGCGGCGAATCCCGCGCGAGGGATTTCTTCCCCGGAAGATACCGGCGCACCGAATACCGCCATCAGGCAGTCCCCGACGACCTTGGCGACCATTCCGCCATGGCGATTGACAATTCCCGCTAATTCCCGATGGATTTCCTTCAAAGTTCGCCCCAGCATTTCTACATCCAGGCGAGCAGACATCTCCGAATACCCAGATAAATCAGCAAAAATAACGCTGACCTCCCGCTTCTCTTCACGCCACAGGGCATAACTTTCTAACTCAGTCGCCATTTATTTCAATTCTTATTTTATCCGATTTGATGTGGATGGACATAGGGGTGGAAGAAGGTTCTTACCTCCCGCATCCAGAGCGATTTTCCTATCGCTGTAGCGAGTATACAATATTATCAGGGTGAAAGAGGATGCAGGGTGTGGTGCTGTTCGCTGGGATTTTATTCAATATTTTCCTCTTTTGGTTCTTCTTTGGCAAGAGAAAGGCGAAGAAGGCAGAGGAGCAGGAAGTTAGCGAGGCGCTTATGCCCTCTGCTCCTTCTGCCCCGGCGCAAAAGCAGGATGAGGTGAGGCTAAAAATCATCGGTATGCATTGCGCCTCCTGTGTTGCGACGATTGAGGGGGCGCTGAAAGAATTGCCTGGTGTTCAATCCGCTGTGGTGAATCTGGCTGCGGAAAAAGCCCGGGTGGTCTTTCATCCCGACCTTCTTTCCACCTCGCAGATGGTGAAGGCAATTCGGGATACTGGCTACGATGCGGTGGCGGAAATTTCCGATGTCCAAGCTCGGGAACAGGAAAAACTACTGAAAACCCGGGAAATTCAAGTGCTCACGCGAAAATTCATCGTCGGTGCGATACTCTCCGCAGTGATTTTCCCGGCGAGTTTACCGGAATTGTTTCGTTTTGTGCCGGAATTTTTGACTCAGCATTGGGTGCTGTTTCTACTGACTGTGCCGGTGCAATTCTGGGCAGGCTGGCAATTCCTTTCTGGAACGATTTTTGCCTTGAAACACCGAACCGCAGATATGAATGCCCTGATCGGCATCGGGACAATGTCCGCATTTCTCTATAGTAGCATAGTGACCTTCTTCCCATCGCTTTTACCGGAAAATATGCGGGTGGTGTATTTTGACACTGCAGTGGTGATTATTACCCTGATTCTCTTCGGGCGATTGCTGGAAGCAAAAGCGAAAAGCCGAACTTCAGCCGCTATTCAGAAACTCATCGGTTTGCAGGCGAAAACCGCCAGAATCCTTCAGGATGGTCAGGAGAGGGATGTTCCTGCTGAACAGGTGGTAGTAGGAAATATTGTGGTCGTTCGTCCCGGGGAAAAAATTCCTGTGGATGGAATCATTGTGGAGGGATATTCCTCGTTGGATGAATCTATGGTAACCGGGGAATCCATACCTGTGGAGAAGAAAGCGGGGGATACCGTGGTTGGTGGGACATTGAATAAAACCGGAACATTTAAGTTCCGTGCTACAAAAGTAGGTTCGGAAACTTTCTTAGCGCAGATGATTAAACTGGTGGAAGAAGCCCAAGGTTCCAAAGCGCCCATTCAGCGTCTTGCCGATAGGGTGACCTCGTATTTCGTCCCGGTGGTGATGATGATTGCGGTAACGACTTTCACGGTTTGGTATATCTGGGGTCCTTCGCCGCAACTGCTATATGCTCTGGTCACCTTTGTTTCGGTGCTCATCATCGCCTGCCCGTGCGCGCTTGGCCTTGCCACACCAACCAGTGTTATGGTGGGAACAGGAAAAGGAGCAGAAAACGGAATACTGATTCGGAGCGCAGAAGCCTTGGAAACTGCGCATAAAATTCAGGCAATCATTTTTGACAAAACCGGCACATTGACGAAAGGCGAACCTTCGCTTACCGATGTGGTCCTGGTTACTGATGGAAAGAATTATGATGAAAACGAAATTCTGCAGTGGGTGGCTTCTGCCGAGAAAGGTTCGGAGCATCCTCTCGGTGATGCCATTGTGCGCGGGGCAAAAGAGCGAGGTTTATCCCTAACAGATGCAGAAGAATTTGAAGCCATTCCCGGACAAGGAATCATAGCAGGCGTTCAAACCCACAAAATCGCCGTGGGAAATCAGAAATTGTTTCAGCGGATTTCTGTGCCGCTGGATGAGTGCATCACTATTGCTGAGCGCCTATCGGAAGAGGGGAAAACCCCAATGTATGTGGCGGTGGATGGCAAACCCACAGGGGTGATTGCCGTGGCGGATACCTTAAAACCTTCGGCGACGGCAGCGATTAAAACCCTGCATCGGATGCGCATAGAAGTGGCGATGCTCACCGGTGATAATCGGAGAACCGCCCAAGCCATAGCGCGTCAGGCTGGTATAGACCGTGTGCTTGCAGAAGTTTTGCCGGAAGACAAAATCGGGCAGGTGAAGCAACTGCAGATGGAGGGGAAAATCGTAGCGATGGTGGGTGATGGAATCAACGATGCACCAGCGCTGGCTCAAGCCGATGTGGGCATTGCCATAGGAAGCGGAACCGATGTGGCTATGGAAGCAGCAGATATCACCCTTGTGGGAGAAGACCTGCAAAATGTGGTCACTGCCATTTCCCTTTCAAAAGCAACCATACGCAATATCAAACAGAACCTGTTCTGGGCATATATCTATAACTCACTCGGCATCCCTATAGCGGCAGGTGTTTTATATCCATTCGTTGGGGAATTGCTCAATCCAATTATTGCCGCGGTGGCAATGGCATTCTCCTCCATCTCCGTAGTGACCAATGCCAACCGCCTCCGCTTCTTCCGCCCACCACATTAACACCTGAACTGCGAAGGTTTTCTTCAACCGCCAGCCCCATTCAGTTCGTTAAAATAACAATATCAGTATGTGCGGATGAAGGAAACGGTCCAAATTGAGGGGGAGTTGAACCGGCGGGGAAAACGGTGTAAGAGATTTGACTGCAATGCCAGCAAAACTTCATCCATCCGGAGCATAAGTCTTCTCAGATGCCTGATTTATCGGGGCAAATTAGAAAAGTCCTCTTCTCCGAGGTAAAAGGAGTTCAAGAGTTGGCTGTAAAAATACAGGTTATGATGGGTGAGCAACATGGGTGAAAGGATTTCTCTGGAAAGGAACAGATGGCGAAGGTACGCGCGGGAAAAACTCCGGCAGGTGTAGCAGGGGCATTTCGGGTCCAGCGGATTCGCATCCATCTTCCAACGGCTGTTTTTCAAATTGATTTTTCCCTGGCGGGTGAAGGCAACGCCATTTCTCGCCATTCGGGTGGGCAGAACACAGTCCAGCAAATCCACGCCCATCTGGATGGCTTTTTGCACATCTTCTGGCATGCCCATACCCATTAAATATCTCGGCTTATCCTTTGGCAGGAGTTCAATTACCGAAGATAGGATTTCCCAGGTCATTTCTTTAGGTTCGCCCACACTCAATCCGCCGATGGCATAACCGGAAAGAGCAGAATCCATCTGCAAAACTCGCTCCGCAGATTCCCTTCTCAAGGAGATATTCATACCGCCCTGAATAATGCCAAAAAGCAGAGAAGCAGGATTTTTCTTTGCATCTATGGAGCGTTTCAGCCAGAAGACGGAGCGAATCATACAGGCTTTTTCCTCTGCCGGGCTGGCTGGATACTGGCTGGGATGGTCCAGGGGCATCAGGATATCCGAGCCGACCGATTCTTGAAATGCGATCACCTGCTCCGGGGAGAGGAAATGGGAAGAGCCATCCAGGTGGGAGCGGAAAAACATTCCTTCATCGGAAATTCTGGAAAGCCGGCTCATAGAGAGAATCTGGAATCCTCCGCTGTCGGTCAAAATGGAATGATGCCAACCGAAAAAGTTGTGCAATCCCCCAACTGAATTGATGATTTCCTGCCCGGGGCGCAGATAGAGGTGGAGCGTATTTGCCAGCACCAGCAGATAGCCCATTTTTTCCAGTTCTGCGGGGAAAATCGCCTTTACCGTTCCGTAAGTTCCCACCGGCATAAAAGCTGGTGTATAAACTTCTCCTGAGGCTGTTTTCAATCTGGCGAGCCGAACCTGTTTTTTTTCCTCCATAATCACGAATTGCCCTAATTTTGCCGTTTCGGCTGACAAATGAGGGTCAGGGGGTGGAAGTGGAGATTTTGACGCGGTGGACACCACCCAATGATTCCAGACGCTGAATAATTGTTTCTTTAGGCAGGGTTGGGGGAAAGTGCACCTCGTAAATCAGTTCGACCAGTTGGGGCGAGGCTTGCTCAAAGTCCCGGTCATAAACGCCGATATCCATTTCTTCCAGCAGGCGATGGATTTCTACCACAGTGCTCGGCTCATTGGTAGAAAGTATGTGCAGGGAGGCAAGAATATATTTTCTGCGAAGTATCCGTTTTTCAATGGGGGGAGTTAAAAGCAAAGTGAGCACAACGAGGAACAGAGCAGAGAGCGAAAATATATATAACCCCAATCCGATGCTCAAGCCCAGAGCTGCGGAAATCCATAAAGTGGCAGCGGTGGTCAAGCCTTTGACGATTCCACCGTAAGAGATAATTGCTCCTGCCCCAATAAAACCAATACCGACAACCACTTGAGATGCGATGCGGGAAGCATCCACGGAAACATTCAAATCTCCCATCCAGAGGGAAGTTAAACCAAACAGGCAGGCTCCGACGGACACTAGGGCATGCGTTCTCGTTCCTGCAGGCTTTGCCATCCTTTTGCGTTCATACCCAATCAGCCCGCCGGAGAATAACGCGAAAATCAGGCGCAGAATTCCTTCCCCTTCCGCAGGCATCTCTGTATATCCCCAGCCAACCCAATTTTACCTCAATCGGAAATGCGTAAGACTGCCGCCCCGTGAATGGCACCCTGTTTTAACCTGGCAAAAGCCTCATTCGCCCGGTCCACAGGATATACTTTCACTTCGGGAATTAGGGGAATCTCTTCAGCAAGGGAAATCAATTCCCGCACATCCTGTCGGGTGCTATTGGCAACAGAACGAATGGACTTTTCCCAGTATAAGTCGGAGGAATAGGATAAAGCGGGAACGGAATCCAGATAAACTGCAGCGATAGCCATAGTGCCGCCCCGGCGTAATAAACGCATTGCCGGGGGAATCAGCGCGCCTGCAGGGGCAAAATAAAGCACTCGGTCCAGAGATTCCTCAAGTGGATGGAGCAATGAGCCAGCCCAGACAGCTCCTAGTTTTTTCGCCAGAGCATATTTTTCCCTGCTTCGTGTGAAGACATAAAGTTGGCATTCCCAGTGCGCCAGGATTTGCAGGACGAGATGAGCGGAAGCGCCGAAGCCTATCAGCCCAACTTTTTCGCCCTTTTGCACTTCAGCAACTCTGATGGTGCGATACCCGATAACGCCGGCGCACATTAGTGGTGCCATCTGAACTGCATCCCAGTGCGGCGGGAGCGGATGGGCGAAATCTTCCGGTACTACCATAGACTCCGCAAAGCCTCCATCCGCAGAAAAACCCGTAAATTTTGCATATTCGCACAGATTCTCCTCCCCACGCAGACAATACCAGCACTTTCCACAGGCTTGATACAACCAGGGAATCCCTACCAGCGTTCCTTCTGATAGATTCGTGCAATTCAATCCGAGTTTTTCCACTCTGCCAATCACCTGATGCCCCGGAGTCACCGGCATTTTCCCCCCGACGAGCTCCCCTTCTATTATGTGTAAATCGGTATGACATAGAGCACAGGCAGAAACCCTCACCTGGACTTGTTTTTCTTCCGGTTCCGGAACAGGAACTTCTTCCAGCCGCAAAGGATGCGACTCTATCAGACCTGGTGCATATACCTTCAATGCCCTCATTCCATAGTTTTAGTATAGTCCATATCATCCAGATTTTCGGGGGAGCGGAGGTGATACAGCAGAATTTCTCGTTTGACGGGAGAAAAGGGAAGGTGCAGAAAATGCTTGAGTTGGGTCACCGATTCACTTTCTCTCTGAATTTCCCACTTCATCTGTAATGTATACCCTGTTTGGAGCCAGCCCAGAAACTTCTGATATCCCCCGCCTGTAACATCTTTCGGATTCCAGCAGAGCAGAAGGTAAGCGGGAATCTGCAGGAGAATTTCTTCCTGTAAAGCGTTCAGCAAATCCGCCCGAGAAAAGAGAAATACGGGTAATGGGTGCGAGAAATAATATTCCAGCGCTGGGTCATCCACTACGATGTAAGTATCGGGATATTTCTTAGCAATATCTTCCAAACGGATTGCTGTTTCGCTCCACGGGGTGACATAGGTGGAAAACAAGGCATCTTGTTTAAGAAACATTGCAGTAAAGAAAGGCAGAAGAAATAAGGAACGGGAGAGCAGGAGAAAGAATCCAGCAAGTGGGAGGGCACTTTGAGCAATTGCCGTGCCCCGTGCGAGCAGGAGAGGTGCAAGAAAAGAGAGGAAGAACAGCCGCCCGGGGAGGAATTCTGAGCCTATGCGAACAGGATAAGTGAATACTATGCAAAACAGCACCAACCAGAAAATGTGTGCCTGCCACAATTGGCGATATGCCCCCGGCGTGAAAATTCCCGGGATCAAAATGGTGGCGATGAGCACGATTTGAATGCCTACCCAGACAAAGCCGGGGAAAAATGAGCCGAGCAGAAAGTCGTAAAAAGTGAAAAAGATTTTCAGCAGAATTTCACGAGCAAAAACCATCCAGCCGGGAAATGTTGTCAAATGGATTTCCGGGGAAAAATCTGGCAGAAAGGCAAACCAGATGAGCAAAGTTGAAGCGCTCCAGACCCAGATGAGCAGGTTCCATTTCCACCTGTTATCCCGTTGCCAGAAAAACAAGAGAGGATGGAGCAGGAGGAGGAAAGCGCTGGCAAAGTAGGTCCAGACCAGTGCAAGGCAGGAGAGCAAATACCAGATTTCGTATCGGGTTTCTCCTCTTCGCCATTTCAGCCAGAAAAACAGGCTGGTAAGGTAAAGCAGGAAGGTGAAAGAGTAATATCTCGCCATAAAGCAGTAAAGATAAAAGGGTGGGGAAAGGGTGAGGAAAGTGAGCCCCCAGAGCGAAGTTTCTTCACCTTCGGTTTCCCGGACGAGGAGCGCAAAGAGATAAAAAGAGCAGAACGCAAAGAATAGAGAGAGACCTCGTGCGGCAATTTCAGCGCTTCCGAACATCTGAGCGATGATGCGAACGAGAAGGAAATATAGTGGGGGATGGACATCGGAAGCGAGGCGCTGAAAAAATTCAGGTAAAGGAAGCGAGGCGAGAGTAACCGTGAATACTTCATCGCTCCACAGGCTGTAATGACGGGAGATAGAAAAGGATAGGTAACCGAATGCGCCAGCAGTGACGAGCCAGTAAAGTCTGCTCAAATTTTTCATTTCCTTTTTTGCCCGGAATGCACTACTTCCCATACCGGAAGGCGTATGATACGGCAGTAAGCCAGTGAAAGGGAATTCCAGAAAGAGGGAAAAGGGAGAATCCGCCCGCTCAAATATGGGAAACAGAAAGATTCAACATTTCGCCGTTCACCTGCAAACTCAAGTCTTTTCTTCCATAAAAATCGTGGAGAAAAAAGCAGGTGAATTTGCGCCAGGAGTATTCCGAGAATGTTTTTCTTTCTGAGCAAACCACTGTACCAGCGAAAGCATAAATCCAGCAGGAACAGCGGAAGAATTTTCAATAGGGTGAGCGCAGGATATGTGGAACATATCAGAAGCAGACGATTCCGTTCCTGCCAATAGGATATGAGGAATGAAGGTTTCTGCCGAACGGAAAGGGAAGGGAAATGAACCACCCCTGCTTCTGGAATTTTTTTGACCTGTTTTCCCCGCAATCTGAGAGACCAGCCCAGGAGCACATCTTCATAATATAGGAAATAATCGGGATCAAGGGAAATATTTTCGGACGCAGGGAAGGCAAAAACTGCTCCAGAAGGATAAAAAGTCATTTCCGGGTCAGAGAAGAATTCCGGTATGGTGGTGCCCAGCGGATTCAGCGTTGCTCCTTTTGTTTCCACACAGATTTCTCCCGTATCCTCGTCCACATTCCATATTGTGCAGGAAAAGCAGGAGACTTGAGGGTTTTCCTGCATGGCTTTAATCATCTTTTCCGTCCAATCCGGAAAAGGCTGAACATCGGAGTTGAGCAGAAACAACCATTTTCCATGCGCATTCTGGATTCCGAGATTGCATCCTCCCGCATAGCCCAGATTGGAGCGGCTGATGATGAGCCGCACATCGGGATAGTTTTGTGCAACCCATTCAGCGCTTCCATCTGTGGAGGCGTTGTCTACCACCAGAATCTCTGTATTCTGTACTGTCTGATTTTTGAGCGGATTCAGGCAGCGACGCAGAAACGATTTTCCGTTGTGATTGATGACGATGAAAGAAATTATTGGAAAATCCGGCGCCATAATCTTCCTCTGAGCATCTTTTTTCGGATTTCCCTCCAGGTTCGCTGCTGGATGCTCTTCAAGTGCTTGCGTCTTTTGAGAATAGTTTTCCATAGGGGAACAATTTGTGCATCACTGAACAGGAGCAGGGGATGGGTAAACAATGTGCGAAAGAAGCGATAAAGGAGAAAAAAAAGAATTTCCGGGGCATCCAGAAGGAAAGAGGAGAAAGTTTCATATTTCAGCAAGAGTAAGGGATAGTTTTTGTGTGCCTTCCACTGCAGAGGAAAAGATTGACGCAAGCCAGAACTTTCGCGGAAATGGATGGCGACTGCCTCCGGGACGAAAAAGCAAGACAGACCGGCAAACTGGGCGCGAAATCCCAAGTCCACATCTTCCAGATAAGAGAAAAAAAGAGGGTCAAAAATCTCTCCTTCAGGTAAAGCCAGTTTGCGCAGATGCGGAAGGGAAAATAAAGCAGCAGTGGCAGGTATGCTGAATACTTCCTCCACCTCCCCGGAAAAGGATTTTCTGTCTATCAGCACTCGGTCGGTATATGCCTGATGCCCTGCACTATCCACGCTACCATCAGGTTTCAGAAGCAGACCGGAAACGCCGACACAATCCTTTTGACAGGACAAAATGGCGAAAAGATTTTCCACATACCAGGAAGAAAGCACAACATCCTGGTTGAGCAATAAGCCGTAGGAATGGGAGCAGGCATTCAAGCCCTGATTGGCACCGGTAGCAAAACCGAGGTTGTTAGGATTCTTCAGCAGGATACCTTCAGGAAACTGAGAGAGAAAAATCTCGCAGGTTCTGTCGGTTGAGCCATTGTCCACCAGGATGACCTGAGCAGGTGGCGAGGTTTGGTTTTTCAGGCTTTTCAGCACTTCAGGGAGCCATTTTTCACCATTGAAGCAGACAATCACAGCGGAGATTTCCGGCTTCATTGGAAAAGCGAACGGTATAACTCTGCGGTTTTCTCAGCGGTTTTCTGCCAGGTGAGTTCGGCAACTTTTTCCCTGCCTTTCTGGCAGAACGCCCGGCGAAGGTCAGAGTCTGTCAACAATTTTTCGCAGGCATAAGCCAGTTCTTCCGGATTGTTTAGTGAAACCAGCCAGGCGGAATCTCCCAATACCTCCTGATGAGCGGGGATGCGGGATGCCACGCAGGGGACATCACAACTCATCGCTTCCAGAGGGCAAAAGCCAAAGCCTTCTGCCAATGAGGGAGAAACATACAAAATTGCCCGTGAATACACTTCGCTCATAAAATTCCGGGGAACAAAGCCGAGGAAATGGATGGGCGCAGTGGACAAAGTTTCAGCCACATATCGTTGCATTTTTCTTCCGTAATCGTTCCTGAACTCACCCACAATGACAAGTGGAACGAAAATCTTTCGGGAAAGCAGAAGTCCATAAGCATCAAGCAGGGTGTGCAGATTTTTCCTCACCTCCAGGGTCCCGACAAAAAGGAGATAATCGCAAAGATTTTTCAGCAGAGGGAATCTATGCTCCTCTTGAGGAAGAAAGTGAATGTCGGTGGGAGTGCCAGAGAGAATGGCGGTCAGTTTTTCCTCCGGGAAATGTAAAGTTTCCATCAATGCCTGTTTAGTTGTCTGGGAAACAGTTAAAATCTGGGCGGCTTTTCTCCAGGAAGCCGGGGCAAGGGAGAGCCAGTAAAAACGGCTTGCATATCCCGGCAACATCCGGGGAAACTGGAAATAGGCGACATCATGGACGGTGACAATGCAGGGAACCGAAGAAAAAAGTGGCAGAGCAAACCCAGGGGAGTGAAAGATGTGCGCCTTTCGGGAGGTGAGCAGAAGAGGAACTTGAACCTGTTCCCAGTAAACTCGCTCGGCAACAGTGCGGATGGGATGGTTGGTTTTTCTGCGGATTGCCTGAAGCTCTTCACCAAGCAGTGTTTTCAGGGCTGAATAGATTTCTGCGGTATAAATGCCCACACCAGTATTTCTTCCGCCGATGGCTGGCTGGTAATCAAAAATAATCATCTGATTTCCTTCAGAAGAGTATCCCAGAGGTGCGTTTCTTCCCATACCGCTTCTGCTTTTTCTTTTTTTCTCATTTCCTGTATTGATGGGATTTTGCTGTGTATTTCCCGATAAGCGGCATAATAGAACCATTTTTTCTGAAACAGTGAAGTAAACAGGCGCGAGATTTCACCTAAACGAAATAAGCGGAATTTTCCCTCGTGCAGTAAATGTTTCCAGTGAAAGAAGAGTTGATTATGTGTATAGAGAAAATCCTGATGAATGCGGGGGAAATTCCCGGTGGTCCTGCCCCGATGATGCCAGACAGGACCTGCTGGATGGTGGAGAATTTTGAATCCTCTACGCCAGGCACGGATGCTCAAGTCTACATCTTCCCAGTATGCAGGGGAAAAATTTGTATCAAAGCCCCCGAGATGAAGGAAGAGGTCTTTCCGTAAAAGAACGCAGGCTCCGGAGAAGTAAGGAACTGGGAAAGGCTGGAAAAAAGGTTGAGCAGGTTTTAGCGAGCCTTGAGCCCAGAGGAAATAGTTCCGCCAGAACAGGCGAGTGATGCCTTCATCTCGCACGATGCCATTTTGCAGGTTCCAAATCTGCGGGGTAACCGCAAAAACTTCGGGTTCAGAAAAGGCGGAAAGAAGGGATTGGGCAATGGGAAAAGGCAGTTCCACATCATCGTTGAGCAGAAGGAGAAAATCGCCGGAGGCTTTCAGCGCGCCGAAGTTGCACTGGGCGGCAAAGGATGGCACATTGGGGAAAGAGAGCCATTTCGCTTGCGTTTGCCCCACAGGAGCGTGAGGAGAAACGATGAAGATTTCGCCGATTTCTTGTTCTTTGAGCAATGAAGGAAAACAAGAAATATATCCCTCCTCCTTTTGAAGGGAAGGAATAATGCAGGAAATCAGCCAGGTCAACTACCGTGAAAAACTCACGGCTTCGGAACACGCTTCATCCGCACATCTCCAATGTTCACATCCATTCCTGCCACAATTTGCACGATGCGGGTTTCCGTGATGTAATCCGGCGGAAAAAAGAAATCCAGCGTGTGGGTTCCCGGAGGTAAATCGGAGATGCGGAAAATTCCTCCAGAGTGGGTTATGTCCGTTTTCCCTGTCTCTCGGTCATAAACGCGAACCCCGTCCAGTGGAAGTCCTGTAATGTCATCCACCGTTCTGCCGGAAACCGACCCCAGAAGATGTCTTGCGGTTTTGTTGACGAGGGCAAAATCCACCGTGATGGTCTGGGCACTGGTCAAGTCAAATTCCCTGGTTTCTGGAAAATATCCCTCTTTGGAAGCGGTGATTGTATGTCTGCCTGGAAGGACATTCTGAAAAGCATACCGACCTTCTACATCCGTAGTAGTGATGCGATTTTGGTTCCAATCAAACAAAGTAATCTGAGCCAATTCCACTGGCTTTCCCGTAACGGAATCTGTGACTCTTCCCTGGACATTGCCCGGGATAATGTCCGGCGGGATGCGCTTGAAGATGATATACAGGTCTTCAACCGCTTGCCCGGTTTGCGGGTCGGTGCCTCGGTCAATCACAAAGATTCTTCCGAAGGGGTCAAAAAACGCATCCACCGGACCGAAGAAGGTTTTGGTAGTCGCACCTCTGCTGACGGAGACCTCTCCTTCCCGGTAAATGCGATGAAATGTTCCGAGGGAATCAAATTCCACCAGGCGGTCGTTCACCACATCGCCCACCAGCAAAGTATTATCCGTTCGGTCCACCGCAATTCCCCAAGGCAGGCGGAAATGGGGATTTTCAGGACCGGACCTAACCCCGGTGCCTTCTATGATGCGTATTGTTTCAATGGGAAGAGGTTCGCTATAAAGCGGATTCCCTTGCTCATCAGCTTCACCATAATCCGGAATGGGCTTGGTAATGAAAATGGAGTCCGGTTGTGCCTGATTGAAAATCATCCGATTGGATGAATCAAAATCAAAGTCCCATAGGCAGGAAATACACGGAAGTCTCACTCCAGTAAAAGTGCTGGTCACCACCCAGGGTCCGAATGCCCATAGCAAGCAAGTAGCAGGGGTTTGAGTACAATTGGGGCCACTGATGCCCCGCATAAACACAACGATGACAGGACAAGCCGCTTCGCCGCAAGGTCCAGTGCCCTGACATTGCGTGGGCTCAACCGATAAAGCGGTCATTCTTGCCCACAGGTTTCCATAAATATCCCATTCTAATCCCACAGGACCTTCTCCGCTACTGTTGGGGTCATAAGATATGGCTAATCTCTCAGGCATATATACATCTGTCCCACTTCCAAGGGATGCAAAAGTCCACCAATCATTAGAAGTCTCCTGGTCACATAACACAAAGTGATATGGAGCAGGAGCCAGTACTCTACCGAAAATGGAGAACACAATAGTGGTGGAATTGTTGAACAGAACGGTGAAAAAGTCAGTATAAGGCTCAAAAGCGGCGACAGAAACAGCCCCACTGGGCATGCCTAACAGCAAAATCTGGCGTCCAGTGGAATCAAAAACATGCACTCCATTGCCATCCAGGACCAAAAATAAGGTGCCCGATTCCAGAGAGAATCCCATTCCGATATCTACCAGAGCGGAATAACTGGTGATACCTGGATTTCCCAGAGCACCGATTTGAGGGCGAAAAGGAGTGAAAGCCAAACCAGCCGCCCCGCCGCCTCCGCCTGGAGAATCACCGGTGCCCGGTCCCGGGATTTCTCTTCCCGGCGGTGGGGGCTCAAAAGGAAATTCTTTCTGAATGTCGGGATTTTTGCAACTGTTCCAGGTGAGTAAAATGGCCACAGCAAGCCAAAAAGATTTTTTCATCAGCATTTCCTCCCTTTTGACATCAAGAAAACTTGCTACTCTCACAGCGAAGCTCTTGCGCATGCTCCGCATCATCTAAAATTGACCACCTCCACCGCCCGGCGGCGGTTGACCACCACCACCGCCCTGCTGTCCTCCCCCTGCAAACGGGTCCACCGGAGAGAAAACCATCTTTTCCAGCACCCAGGAACTCCCGGGCAAGAGGATGACTGGACCGCGGATGATGGGGCGATAAATAATTTCTCCTTGACCCCCTCCCGCCTGTTGCCCAGCAAGTGTGCAGGAAGTGAAAGGATTTTCTTCTTGCCCTGCTCCACCACGATTTGCGTTGAGACATATTGCCACCGCACCCGAAAGCGGAAATGCCGTCACGATACCGTTAGAATCCACTGCTACTTGTCCTTCCACATTCACGAGCCCCTCAGAGACAAATCCGCCCGAGATGTCGCCCGCGGGTGGATGAACACTGGTAAAAGGCGGGGGTAAATTCGGATTGGCTACTTCTACCACACCAAATACTCTTGCGATGGGTCCTTCCGTAATATAGAGGGTTTGCCCGGATTGTGTCACCGTGCTCATCGCCATTAATTCCTTAAAATGAATGTTGTTGAAAGTAAAGAAAGAAAGATTTCGGTCGTGGATGATGACCATCACTTCGTCATTGAGCCCAAGGGATAGGGAATCCCAAGAGTTGGTCATAATTGCGGTCTGCGGGTCGTTCGTGATTGACACCGGGTCTGTAGCCACATATTTCAACCCTAAAAAGCGCAGTTCAAAAGGAGCAATGGAGTTGAGGTCCACACCAAAACCAGAACCTCCGGAGGAAAGGCTTTGCAAACCGGATAAAGCAGTAGAATGGTCGGAAAATTTTCTGGTAAAGCGGAAGAACTGGGATGCTTGCCCTTCTCGCAGAGCCTGCAAGCCATCCATAACCCCGGAGATATAAACGCCCGAGTTAGCCATTCCTTCTACCAAGTCTCCGAGAAAAGAATCGGTGAAACTGTAGGTGGAAAAAACGGCACCCACATCAACCCTGCGCAAAACCCTGTCAGCAAGCGCAGTCTTGATTATGCCATTTGCCGGTCCGAAATATATATCCAGCAGAGCATTGCCAATGTGCAGATTTTCCACTTTGGCGTTTTCTACCGGTTTGGCTCCCCCAAAAATCCCTGCCAGCATGGTCTCAAAATCCCTCTGGAAATATGTGGCAATCAGATTGGAATCGAATACCACCGAGATATTATTGGAAAAATACCAGGTTCGGGCGGTGAAGGTCCCGGAGCTGAGAATCACATAGCGCCGGTCAATGATGGCATATTTGCTGTGCATCTGCCTGGTTAACGGGTCTCCATCATCCACCAGCGTGGCCCCTGCGGCTACCAGTTCATCATAAAATGGCTTATTGAAAATCCGCACGCCATTTACATCGTATAGAGGGCTGCCATCAGAAACCCGGTAAAAATTCTCCGTGACGATGCGAACGGCAATACCCCTTTGCAATTGCTGCTTCAGCACCTGGACAATTTCCGGGTCATCAATTTGCGGAGTGGCAAGGTCTATACTCTCCTTTGCGTTGAGCAACCAGGGAGTGATGGAGAATTGCTTTTGCTGCTTCATTACCTCGGGCAGTTGCAGGCGAATGGATTGCAATAAGAGGCCGAAATCATCCACTTCTTCGGTGGGCGCCTGCAATGGCTTCATCAATGGATCGGTGTAGTGCACCGAAAAGTTCAAGCCGTTATAGGCAGTCTCCGTGCCATACTTGTGCTCAAAAAAATCATCCCGCACTTCCGACGGGGTGTTTTTGCAAAGGGGCATGAGCAGAATCAGCGCAAGCCACCCATATCGTCTCATCTTTTTCCACCCCCAATTTTGAGAAAAATTTTCACTCTTCTTTTTCCCCTCTTATTCTCTTTATCTCTCACCGCTTTTCCTCTCCCGCCTACTCTATTAAATATATACCACATTTTGTTCTTATAGTGGTGGATAAATTGTGGAAGGTCGGAAGTTAATCGCCATAAGGTTCCGGGATATGCCCTCCTGCGAGGCGACCATAAACAATCAATTGCCCGCGGATATATGCTTCAAACTCCCCGAGGTCAAAGAAAAAATCCATTAGAGTAAATTGCTTGCCTTTAGGAGATTGGACAGGAGTCCCCCATTGCTGTTCTTCTAATCTTTCTGCAAAAGCAAGCGTAGCATTTCGCACCTCTTCGCAGTAGTGGATTGCTTCCTCCCAATGAGTAATGAGCGGAGGGAGTATTTCCGCGTCCCATTGGCTTTCTTCTATGCCCTTTCGCACTTTTTGTTCGGTCAGCCCCAGAGAAATAAGCAATTGCAATGGGGAATTCCAGTAGGGGCGAGGGCGAAAATCTGCTTTGTCTTTAGGGAAGCGCTCCAGCACTTTTTTTGTCATTTGCCGCACTCTTTTCAGATACCTCATCGCTTGATTTTTCATCTTCCTCGCCTCCAAATGGATATATTCTGTTTCCCCGAGCATCCCGGCATTGCACTCCAGCAGAAGTCAGCAAAATTTCACTTCCGGGTATTCTTTCTTTTTTCCTTTTCTGCTTTCCCTTCGTGTCTTTTTTGACTTGTTCCGCCTGCTGTCCGAAATCCGGGAGCCACCACGCCTGAATCTCATTTTTTCCCGAGAATTGCCACAGAAAAGAAAGCATTTCACATTTCCAGAAGAGGTTTTGCTCTAATTGAGGGAGCGCAAGAATTTTGGGCAAGTCTTGAACAAGAGATTTTGGATAAATGCGCTCGGTTAAGGAATGAACAATGCTTTCTGGCAGATAAAGTAAAACGGATTTACTTTCGCTTCCCTCCTGGATGACCGTCTGGAACCAGATTCCCGCCTCTCGGGTTGTCGGCGGAAAAGTCAGTAGGGCAAAATCTCCTAAAGACCGCTTTTCTTCCACAAGTCGTGCGTTGAAAAGGGTGATGGGCTCGCGTTGATGAAAAGGGTTCTTCCACCTGTTTTGCTCCACAGGGAAAAAAGCGGATTCCATTAGCCGGTCAAGTGTTTCCGGTGGATATTGCATGCTGAAAGCGTAAAATTGATAGGACAGGTAAATTTGAATGAGACCGCGGAGGGTCTGCCGGGATTCAGTGGGCAGGTTGGGTGGATTGGGCTCAAAAAAATAAGGGAACACGGAAGGCTCCCAATACCAGCATAACCAGAGGAAAAGACAGGAAATCAGTAAGGGACTTTTCTTCATTCCATCAGAATAATAATGAGGCGATGGGGTCCATGCACGCCCAGGGTCAGGGTTTGTTCTATATCTGCCGTTCGACTGGGTCCTGTGATAAAAACGATGCTGTGGGAATCAGCTTCCTTCCGGACTGCAGCAAAGGCTTCCTGCAGGGATGCAACGATTTGGGATTTGGACAATAAGCAAATGTGGATGGGTGGCAAAAGGGAAATCTTTCGCATTGCTCCGCTGACCACCACCGTCCCAGTTTGTGCAATACCTAATAGAGCAGAAGTACATCCGCAAAGGGAATTTTCCGGGGAATTGGAAGATGAGTGGGCGAAGGAGGGGAGCCATTGCCTCACAAAGGAGTTATCTTCCCAGCACCATCCAGACTGCGGTAAATCCGGAATGCTCTGCCACAACTGCTCCACGGGAATTCCTGACTGCGCTACCCACACCTCGGAACTATTCTCCCGCGCCTTCTGGATGAATTCTTGCATTAAGCGATTCTGCGGATTTTCTGCCATTTTTCTTTTTCCTCCCAGAGGCGGTAAAACGATTTGGGCGCAGGCGTAAGCGATGCTCTTCCCTCTGCCCAGTGCCGAAAAAGAGGGATGGGCAAGACCACCTGATAGGTGTCAAGGAATTTCCACGGAACCATCCGCATCAGAGTGTGGAAAAGAGAATAAGTTCGCCGTGAGGAATAAAACCAGCAGTAAAGGCGATACAGGAAAGCAATGCCTTTATGCCGCTGTCCAGTGCGGATTTTATGAAAAAAATGGGTGAAGGGGATTTTCACCGGGCAGACTTCCTCACATGCCCCGCACAATGTGGAGGCAAAACCGGTATCTCCGTATATTTTCTGAGCGTGCAAAGCAGGGGCAAGAATGGCGCCAATCGGTCCAGCCAGCACCCAGGGATAAGTGTGCCCTCCTACTGTCCGATACACCGGGCAAGCATTCAGGCAAGCACCGCATCGGATGCATCTCAGTATTTGCCTTCCAAGTTCATCCTTCAGAAGTTCTGTTCGCCCGTTATCCACCACTATAGCCACTCTGCGAATTCCATCCGATTCCTTTCCCGGAAGAATGGAGATATAAGAACTCAGCCTCTGCCCGGTAGCACTTCGGATTAAAAGCGTGAGAAACAGCCAGAGGTCATCCCAGCGTGGAATGATTTTTTCCGGCGTGAGAAACATCAGGTGTAGAGGAGGAAGCGTGGTAACCATCCGGGCATTGCCTTCGTTTTCCACAATGGCAACTTGCCCGGTTTCTGCGATGGCAAAATTGACTCCGGTGATGCCCACAGAAGCGTGGAGAAAATCCTCACGGAGCAGTTGCCTCACCCAGCGGGTCATATCAGGAATTTCTTCGGTATATGGCATCTGGGTTTTTTCTGAGAGAACCTTCGCTACCTGAGTGCGAGTGAGATGAACCGCAGGAGCAATCAAATGGCAGGGCCTATGCCCTGCTTGCTGGATGAGAAATTCCCCGAGGTCGGTTTCAACGACGGAATATCCTTTCGCTTGGAGGTAGTCGTTCAGTTCAATTTCTTCCGAAACCATAGATTTACTTTTCAGAATTTTCGCACCGGGAGGGGGGAGAAGTGTCTGGGCGATTCGGCATGCTTCTTCGGCGTCTTCTGCCCAGAGCACTTCTATACCGCGTTTTTCCGCATTTTTCTTCCAGACATCCCACCAGTATTTCCATTCTTTCAAAGAACGGGAGCGAATTTCTTTTGCTTGTTCGCGATGCTCTTCCCACTCTGGAATTTCTTGAGCCGCTTTTGCTCTTGCTTTCTGGAAATGAAGGGAAACCCGTTCAAACGATGCAATCTCGTCAGAGGTTTTGTGCGAGTGAAGCCATCTGCTGTGAAAGCGAAAAGGGGCAGATTCCTTCATAGCAGGCTTTCTTTCAATACCTGCGATAGGTGCAGGAATCGGAGGGATGAGCCGGATTTTTGCGCTCGCGTCTGCAGATGGAGCAGACATCCGGAATCGCAGGAAACCACAGCCTGAGCACCGGAATTCTGGATGCTGGCAAGTTTTCGGTCAGCAATCCGGCAGGAAATAGAAGGCATGCGGAGCGAAAAAATTCCACCAAAGCCGCAGCATTCCTCCATTTCAGAAAATTTGAGAATTTGCAGTTGCGGGATTTGCTGAAGGATTTTCATCGGGGCTTCCTGGACACCTAATTCCCGCATCAGATGGCAGGAAGGATGATATGCAATTTTCAGTGGCAGAGATTTCCACCGAGGCGCACTCGCCTGCTCTGCCAGAAAAGCGCTAAATTCATAGATTCGTTCGGAGAGCGCCAATGCCTGTTGATGTTCTTCGGAACTTTGCGAGAAAATCTGAGGGTAATGCAGTTTCACCATTGCCGTGCACGAGCCGGATGGACAAACTATGCAGGGTGTATCTCGAAAAAAGCGAAGGAAACGGCGGGCAAAAATTCTGGCTTCTTCATCGTATCCATCGTTGAAAGCCGGTTGCCCGCAGCAAATGGGTTGCTTGGGGATGCCCACCTTGAATCCGAGCGTCTGCAGAACCTCCACCACTGCCATTCCTGCTTCCGGTTGAAATTGGTCCATCAAACAGGGAATCCATAAAGTGACTCCCATCTTCCCGTCTTTTCCCCCTCTATCATTTATACCCCATATTCCCTTGCAGAAAACAAAACAATAGAAAGGAAAAGAAGGGTGAGCAGGAGGCCAAAAGATTGCATTATTCCAGAGAGAAAATACAAGAAAAATCTCTGAATGGGCTGAGCAAAAAGGATAGGTAACCCTCCGGGAACAGTGAACAATTCGCCAAGAAGCCCCAATTGTAGAAGAAGCCAGCCGAAGAAAAAGACCACAGCGTATCGCGGTTTCTGATATTTGCGCAGAAAAATGCTTACGATGAAAGGGAGTAACCAGCCGATGAAAAGCAGATGAATGTGCAGGAGGGAGAAGGAAAAATACCAGGGCTGTCCGCGAACATATTGATGCCACCGGGAGCCGAGTTCCAGAAGCATACCCAGGATGAGCCAGAAGAAGGAGGAGATGAAGAAGAGGTGGGAAAGAAAGGAGTTCTGGGAGCGAGAAGTCATTTTTTGCAATAGTTCACATCAAAAGGTGAAGATTGCCGATGTGGACATTGCGCAGATATTTTCTGGCGATGCGGTAAGCAGAATAAACGGCGGAACGAGGGGTGACGGGCAGGTCGCGCATATAAAAAGCCGGATGAAATACCAGCAGGCTATAAGGGATTTCCGGGTTAATGCCCGCAATCCAGCCAGCGATGCTTTCCACTTCTACTTCATCCACATATCCGGGCACCAATAGAGTGGTGGCAGTGAGCAGGGGAAGTTCCGGACGCCGAGGATAGAACTCCCGTGCAAGTAAGGCAAAATTTTCGTATGCCTTTTTATTGCTCACCCCGCTCAAAGCAAGGCTCAATGGCTCGTGAAAACACTTCAGGTCAAATTTAATGATTCCGCCGGATTGGAGTACAATTTCTGCCAGACGCTGAACCAGGACGGAATTGCCACATCCATTCCACTCCAGGCAAATCCGCAGGAGTTTGCTGGGATAGCGCCTGCGGATTTCCCGGCAGATTTCCACCGTAAAGGGTAATTGGGGTTCAGGAGAGCCACCAAAAAAGCAAATGCAGGTGATTTCCGGGTATTGCTCCAGAACGGAGAGGAACTCTTCTTTGCTGACTTTTGAGGCTTCTGAAAGGTTTTTATGCGAACTATTCTGGCAAAAGAGGCAATTGAAGTTGCATCCATAATAAAACACGGCCAGGTTAAAATATCCATATTCCGGACCGGGCTGAATTGCCCAGCGGGGATAGTAGCACCCTGTACCTGCCGGGCAGAACCAAGAAGCACAGCAATTGGTGATGTGCGGGTCTAAATAGCAATACATCAGAGCGGAATCAGGGGAAACCTTTTGTTGAAAGCCATTGGAGTTGCCTCTCAGTCCGCAATAGCCGATTTGACCGTTGGAAAATCGGCATTCATTGGAACAGATTTTGCAGGATAAACCGTCGGAGGAATCTGGCGTGAAAGCAGGCAGAGAGAAGGGAGCGCGCGCTTTTCTATGCGCCTCCGCTATGGCTTCTTTCGCTCCCGGAAAATCAGAAAGAATACATTCCCGGCAGATACCGAGGATGTTCGCCACGAGTTTTTTCTTGCCACAAAGCGCGCAAATCACCGCACCGAAAGCAGAAAAGTGAACTGCAAGGTTTCCCCGGAAGAAGCCTCACCGGAAACGAGAAAATAAAAATCTCCCTTTTGCTCAGGGATTCCTTTAATGATGCCCTGCGGGATGAGTTGTAGCCCAGCGGGAAGTTTGCCCTCTGCGAGCCACCATTTCACCGCCGGAAAATCCGGGGGAAAGGGCAAGTTTGCAGAATAAGGCTTTCCTGAAAAGGCTATGGGCAGGTCAGCGGAAGGTAAAGAGAGCGGGAAATAAGAGGAAATGACCAGGAAAGTGAAAGTGCGTCTAACCCAGAAGCCCCGGCCATCCCAGCATTCCAACACCACGGTATATACCCCGGTTTGCGTTGCCACACCACGAATCACAAACAGGGAAGGATAAAAAACGATGCCAGGCGGAAAAAATCCGCTCACCCAAACCACTCGATAAGGGGATATTCCTCCCCAAACTACGACCGAAGTGGAAAATTGCTGACCGACCACCACCGTGCTCACATCGCCGGAGGTAAGCGTAAAATAAAGAAAATCTCCCGGAGTGCAGGAAATGGCTAAATAACTGAACAACAGCAGGGATAGAACTTTTCTCATCTTTCTCCACCCTCAAATATTCTACCGCTTTCGCTTAAAGAACAGAAGGGCTTTTCCTGTATCTAAAATGGAGGCGAAGTTCTATCCCTTTCTCCAGCACAAATTTTGCAAATACACGGACCACGGGATTCCACACCCTCGGATTCTCCTGGGCAATCACCTTCGTAACTTCTTCCGGTTTCTGCCGCAGTTTCCCTTCTCTCATCTCTTACTCATGTTAACCTTGTGCCTCCACCGCTTCTGCCGATTTTCAGTATCCGCATTTCTCCGAGATGGGTGCCAGAGGTTTTAAGCCATATCCCTCCTGCATCTGGTCCAGTATTTTGCAACGAACGCGGAGCCGATAGAGTTTCCCTTTTACATAAGCCTCGGGTGACGGGGTGCCAAAGAAATCGTCTATTTTCCACGGGCAGAGAACGGGAGTTCCATCCGGAGTATCTTTGGGGATGTCCTGTGTGGTGAGGGAGCCGAGTTTGCAGTCAACCACCCGGGGTTCGGCATATTTGCCCGTGAAGGGATTTCGGAGTTTGGAGAGGATGGGATAGACCTGATACACATCCAGAAGCGAAACAGGGTTGCGGTATCCATTGTATTCATGGTATTCATTCAATTTCCTTCTGAGGAATCGGACCACCTGAACCGCCGTTTTGATTTCTGCCGTCCATCCTTTCACATCCTCCGGGTCCAGTAGTTGCGGAATAAGTTCTGCCCTGGTTTTTTGATCGGGAACCTCATAGGTATCTTTTTTCCCGCTGGGGTAAAAGTAAGTGATGATGACGGCAGGAGGACGCTCCAGGTCAGGCGCTATGGAAAATGACCCCGGCTTCCCTTCTTCTGTTTCCAGTATGGGGCGATTTTGCACCGGAACCAGGATGTCTTTGCAATCCACGGGCATATATGCAGAAGCGCACAATTCCTGAAGATGGGCTGGTGCTTTGCCCTCAAATACTTGATAGCCTACCACGCTATCCTGCAACAGGTCCAGCATCTGCAAGTATGGGCTGGAAGCACGCTTCCTCGTCTCCTCCACCAGCCAACTCAGAGGCGGTGACGACACATCCAGAGGTGGCGACAACATTGTCGCTACCCAAACTCCCGAAATGAGCCATATCATCTTCTTCATCTCACTTCACCTCCTTTATATTCCACACATAATAGTTACCACACAAGTGCTTTTCTCCACCAGTACCGTGTCCCCTTGCGAATAATAATATGTTCTGCAGGACTGTTGACCGGGGCATCTGCAATACCAGGGAGGATAATCCCTGCAGATGGGGTCAAGGTTACAGCAGTAACTGCAATCAATGATGATTTCCGTATACTTCGTGCACGGAAGAGATTGTTGAGCCGCGCACTCCGGCTCTCCTGGGTCTCCACAGCAGGTGATGTATGCTTGCTCGCACAGCATCCGTTTCGTTATCTTTTGAGTTATACAGTCATTTTCCGTTCCAGGTGCATCGCAACAAGTATATTCAGTTCTGGTTTCTTCGACTTCATGTTAACCTTGTGCCTCCACCGCTTCTGCCGATTTTCAGTATCCGCATTTCTCCGAGATGGGTGCCAGAGGTTTTAAGCCCAATCCCGCGTACATTTGGTCCATAACTTCACAACGAACGCGGAGCCGATAGAGTTTCCCTTTTACATAAGCCTCGGGTGACGGGGTGCCAAAGAAATCGTCTATTTTCCACGGGCAGAGAA
>FWPU01002366.1_pt1 | contig 51769 bp, 37 predicted proteins | sample 2228361 | NCBI WGS metagenome assembly FWPU01 (sample SAMEA103939777, study PRJEB20133) | metagenome | reverse complement strand
CCCACCCCTACCCCCGACCCGCGCCCCCACGGCTGGGTGAACATCGTGGCCCAGGCTCCTCCCTACAGTCAGAGCGATACCCGGCAGTTGACGGTCACCCTCCAACTTTCGGCCACTTCCGACATCGGGGCCGACGTGGTCGAGATGCGCGTCTGCAACCTGGGAGCCTGCGATCCACCGCCCGATTGGATTGCCTTCGCCACCGGCATCGCCAACTGGCTGCTTCTGCCTACGGTGCATGACTGCGAGTACAAGTGGGTACAGGCCTGGTTCCGCGATAACCAGGGCCACGAGTCCCTCCCTTATGCCGATTATATCCGCTACGATAACTACCTCACCGCCTCGATGTCGCTCAACGGGGGCAATCCCTACGTTAACCGCACCATCGTTATGGTGAACTCGGTGGACCTGGATGGGCAGCAGACGGATTGCTCGGGCCTGCGCGATATGCGACTGCGGGAGGACCAGCCGGGCCTCACCTATACCCTCTGGATTAGTTTCCAGGAAAACCTCTACTTTTTCCTCCAGCCCTCTGGCCCGCTGACCCGCACGGTGGAAGTGCAGTACCGCGACTGGGCCGGCAACCTGGGTGCTTTTTCCGATACCGTTGCCCTGGACATGAACCCGCCCTACAGCGGCACGCCCCCGACACTCAACAGCACCACCAACCATCTGCGCATTCCGGTGACCGGGCTTCAGGCGTATGACGACGAGAGCGGCGTGCGCAACGTCTGGCTTGCCAACCGGCCGGCCGGCCCCTGGTTCTCCATGCCCTACCACGACCCGCCTTATACCTACACTTGGAACCTGGCCTACGGCGGCCCCCCCTACCAGGAGCCACAACAGCACGAAGTCTATGTGAAGTATGAGGATGGCTCCGGCTACGGCTCCCTGCCGGGCAACTTCTCACCGGTCTACTCCTCTGCCATTTTGATCAGCGGCATCTCCAACATCTTCCTGCCCCTTGTCCTGGAGGATTCCGAGGGCCTGGCGGCCGTTTGCCCTCCGGCCCCCTGGGAGGACGCCGGCCTTCTCCTCCTGGCCTGGCCGCAGCGGGCCGCTCCGGGTGAGCATGTCCTCCTCTACCTGGTTGCCCGGCAGGTGCCGGACGCCACAGGCGAGGGGACGCTGCGCCTGATCCTGCCCGAAGGGCTGCGGGTCGTCCGCGCCTGGAGCGCCTACGGTCGGCTCCTCCAGGTAGAGGGGCGTCAGGTGCTCTCCCAAGAGAGCCTCTCCGGACGGCCGCTGCCCTGGCTGCTGGTGGAGGCCCGTGTGGAGGAAGGGGCCGGTCGGCCACTCCAGGTGCAGGGAGAAATGTCCTGGGGGCAGAATACCCTCCAGGCCAAGCCCCTCTGGGTCGAAAGTCGCCAGCCGTGATGTGTGCATCCTCTTCGGCCGCCTATCCCGGGTCTGCTCGGCCTCGCCGGGTGGATCCGGGATGGGTAGCCTTACTCCTCCTTTTCCTCCTCTCCCTTCCCCTGGTTACCCCGCGTCTCTACGCCGTGGATTCGGTGGAGTATTTCTCTTATCTGCCTTCTATCCTCTTCGACGGCGACCTGGATTTTACCAACGAGTATCGCTACTTCCAGCAGGAGAACCCCCAGGCCGGGATCGAGGGCGTGCTGGACAAACGCGACCCCACCACCGGCTTGCCGTTGAACGTTGCCCCGGTGGGGACGGCCCTCTTCTGGTCGCCGGCCTACCTCCTGGTCCACGGTGGTATCCTCCTGGCCCGCGCTCTGGGCGCTTCGGTGGAGGCCGACGGTCTCTCCCGACCCTACACCCTGGCCGTCTGCTACGCCTCGGTACTCTATGCCTTTGCCGGCCTTTACCTCTCCTACCGTCTCTGCCGTCGCTTCTTTTCTCCTTTTGCCTCGGCCCTGGCCGTGGCCGTCGTCTGGCTGGCTACGCCGGCCTTTTTCTACAGCCATGCCAATCCCCCCTGGTCCCATAGTGTCTCCCTCTTTGCCGTGGCCCTCTTTATCTTTACCTGGCACAACACGCGGGAACGCCCCACGCCGGCCCGTTTTTTCGCCCTGGGCCTCCTGGGAGGACTCGTGGCACTGGTGCGGGAGCAGGACATCGTTTTCCTGCTCATCCCGACCGTCGAAGCCCTCGCGGCCTGGCGTCGGGGTGCAGCGCGCCCGCTTCCCGCTCTTTTGGGTCGGCCAGTGCTCCTGGCAGCGGGAACGTTGCTCACCTTTTCCCCGCAACTGGCCGTCTACCGCGTCCTGGGGGGCCACTTTGCCCCCAACCCGACGGTGGCCGGCAAATTCACCTGGTGGAGCCCTTACTTCTTCCAGGTGCTGGGAGACCCTCATTACGGGCTGTTGGTATGGTGCCCGGTGCTCATTCCGGCCCTGGCCGGCCTCTTCTTCCTCAGCCGCCGAGATCGGCTTCTGGGTCTGGCCCTGGGGATCGCCTTCTTGGCCCAGGTTTATCTCACCGGCGCCTACCTCACCTGGATGGGCCCCGGCTCCTTCGGCCCCCGACGCTTCATTGCCGGAACCGTTATCTTCTCCCTAGGGCTGGCTGCTTTCCTCTCCTTCCTTCGGGAAAAGGGCTGGCCGGCTTGGGGGCTGGTCGCTCTGGGCGGCCTCTTCGTCGCCTGGAACCTGGGGCTGATCGCCAACTGGATCCTCTACCCGGAGGAGCGGACCTCCGGCCTGCTCTGGGATCGTCTGCCCTCGCGCCTGCTCTGGGAAATACCCCGGCAGGTGCCGGATTTTCTCCGGCGCCTCTTCTTGGAACGAGGGAGCCTCTACCGAAATCCCGGGGGACACTACCCCCCTTTTCCGCAATCGTCGAACGGTCCTCCACAAACCATTGGCCCTTTGGAGCAGGCGTGCCACCATGCTATAATAGGCCGGATAAAAGGAATGCCGATGCGTGTCGCCCTGGTGCATGACTATCTGAATCAGTACGGCGGGGCCGAGCGCGTTCTAGAGGTACTGCACGCGCTCTATTCCGATGCCCCCGTCTATACCTCACTCTACGACCCTCGTGCCATGCCAGAGACCTTCCGACATTGGGACATCCGTACTTCCTTTCTCCAGCGCCTGCCTCGACGGGTTTCCCTGGCCCGCCTCTACCTGGCCTGGTATCCCTACGCCTTCGAGTCGTTCGACCTGCGGGGCTATGACCTCATCGTAAGTTCCAGCAGCGCCTTTGCCAAGGGGGTGATTCCACCGGCCGGGGCCCGACATATCTGTTACTGCCACAATCCGGCCCGGTTCCTCTGGGACACCCCTTCCTACCTGGAAGGCGAGTCGCTGGGCCGGTCGGCTGGCTGGTTCTTGTCCGGGGTGCTCCACCGCCTGCGCCTCTGGGACGTGGCCGTGAATCTGCGTGTGGACGCCTTTATCGCCAATTCCCACACCGTGGCCGCCCGCATCGCCCGCTATTACCGCCGGGAAAGCACCGTCATCCACCCGCCGGTGGACGTCTCCTCCTTCCCGATTGCCCAGAAGGAGGGGCGTTACTTCCTGGCCGGTGGCCGGCTGGTGCCCCACAAGCGGTTGGACCTCGCCGTAACCGCTTGCTCCCGGTTGAAAGTGCCCCTGGTCGTCTTCGGCGAAGGGCGCGACCGCGTCCGTTTGGAGCGGCTGGCCGGCCCAACGGTGCGCTTCGTCGGCCGGGTTTCGGAGACGGAACTGCGCCGGCTCTATCTGGGTTGTCGGGCGTTGCTCTTCCCAGGCGAGGAAGACTTTGGCATCGCTCCTTTGGAAGCCATGGCTTGTGGCCGGCCGGTCATTGCCTACGGCGCCGGCGGAGCCCTGGAGACGGTCGTCGCCGGCCGAACCGGTCTCTTTTTCTGCCCCCAAGAGGAAGAGGCCCTGGTGGAAGCGTTGGCTTCCTTCCGCGACGGCGATTTCGACCCGGCCCAACTTCGCCGGCACGCCGAGCAGTTCGATGTACCTCGTTTTCAGGAAAAGATCCGAGACCTTGTCCAACAGGTCTGGGATTCCGGGAGGGAACGATGACCGCTTCCGAAGTCTGGCAGGTGCTTCGCCGCCGCTGGTGGGTTGTCCTGGGCATGGCCATCGTGGCGGCCGGGGCCGCGCTCCTCTACAGCCTCCTCCAGACACCCCTCTACCGTGCCCGGGCTGAACTGGTCGTGCTGCCTAACCGGGCCGACTGGGGGCTGAGGATGTACCTGGAGGCCCAGATGCGCGCCTTCCCGGCCGTCCTGCGTGCCTTTCCCCGGGAGGGAGGAGCCGGATTGCCCCCTGACCTGGACAAGCGGATGTACGTACAGACGCTTCCGGAGGAAGGCCGCGTGGTCATCGAGGTGGACGACGGCGAGCCGGAGCGGGCAGCGGAGTATGCCAACACCCTGGGACGGTTGCTGGCCCAATGGGTGCGGGACCATGCCCCCCAACTGGGGCAGGAATATATTTCCGTCAGTACGCTCCTGCCGGCCGAGCCTCCCGGTGCCCCCTTCAGCCCACGCTACAAGGTCAACACCGCCGCCGGAGCGGTGCTGGGTCTGGTGCTGGGTCTGCCGTTGGCTTTCCTCTGGGATGTTCTGGACGATGTCCTCACCGACCCCCGCCGAGCCTCGGCCCGGCTGGGGGCGGAGGTCTGGCCGGCCCTCGCCCTCCCCGGCGACGGCCTGGCAGTGCTGCACGAACCGGCCGGGGAGGCAGCCGTGACCTTTCAGCGGCTTTACACCCGGCTGCGTCTGTCCGGTGGCGGGCCGCCGGAGCAGCCTGTCCTGGCGGTGGCTGCCGTCGGGCGGGAAGGTGTCCCCCCATCTTTGCTTTCCAACCTGGGGGTGGCCATCGCCCAGGAGGGCGGCCCGGTGCTGCTCCTCGATGCCGATTTCCTGCGCCCGGCCCTGCATGAAGTGTTCAGCCTACCCCTCTCCCCGGGCCTGGGGGAACTGGCGGGTCAGGAGGAGACCCCGTCCCGTCAGGGGACGGCTCAGGCCGGCCTATACCTCATCCCGGCCGGAAAGCCCCTCTCGCTGGCCGCACAGGCTCCGGCCCTGCGCCGTCTGGCGGGGATGCTGCCGGAGATGGGGCGGACGGCCGGGGGCCTTCTGGTGCGGTTGGCGGATTTCACCGATGCACCCGAGGGCCTGTTCGTGGCCGAGGCGGCGGGGGCCGTCCTCCTGGTGGCGAGGGCCGGCCGCGCCCGTCTGCGAAAGGTACGCCGGGTCCTGGAGGCCCTGGCCGGCCGGGCCCAGGTGGTGGGAGTTGCCCTATGGTCTGTTGAGCGTTCGAGGAGGAAAGATGAAAGGCGTCTCTTCGGAAGCGTTAGCCCTACACCACCAGGCCATCATCTGTGATGCCCATTGCGACACCATCCTGGAACTGGAGCGCCGGAGGCGGTCGCTGGGCGAGCGTTCTACCCAGGGCCACGTTGACCTTCCCCGGCTGCTGGAGGGAGGGATTACGGCCCAGGTCTTTGCCCTCTATGTGGAAGATACCTACTTGCCGGCCCATGCCGTCCGCCGGACTCTGCAACTGCTGGACCGTTTTTACCAGGAGCTGGCGGCAAACAAAGACCGGATGCTTCTGGCCACCTGCGCTGCCGACATCCGTCGGGCCAAGGAAGCAGGGAAAGTGGCGGCAATCCTGGGCCTGGAAGGAGGTGAGGCGCTGGACGGCCTATTGGCCACCCTGCGCATTTACCACCGCCTGGGCGTGCGTCTCCTCACCCTCACCTGGAATCGTCGCAACGCCCTGGCCGACGGCCTGGACGAGGCCCGCACCGAAGGCGGTTTGACCCACCTCGGGGTAGAGGTCGTGAAAGAAATGAACCGACTGGGGATACTGGTTGACCTGGCCCATCTGAGCCCGGCCGGTCTGGCCGATGTGCTTCAGGTCACCACGTCCCCGGTGATCGTCTCCCATGCCAATGCCCAGGCCCTCTACAACCACCGCCGGAACCTGAGCGATGAGCAACTCCGGGCCATCGCCCTGACCGGTGGATGGATCGGGGCAACCTTCGTGCCCCATTTTATTGCCCCCCAGAACGCCACCCTGGACCATCTCCTGGAACATATCGTCCACATGGTGCGTGTGGCCGGGGAGGACCACGTCGGTCTGGGAAGCGATCACGACGGTTTCAATCCCCAGGAGCCGCTTGCCGACCTGCCCGATGTATCTTATCTGCCGCGCCTGACCGACGGGTTGCTTCGGCGGGGGCTTTCCGAGCGGGTGGTGGAAAAAGTACTGGGAAAAAATTTCCTGCGGGTGTTCGAAGAGGTAGTTGGGTAAACGTCTCCTGGGATGGAAATGGACACGGCGTTTCTGGAAGCCTCTCTGCGCCACCATCTGAATGTGCTCTGCGAGGAAATCGGCCCACGGAGCATGCTGAACTCGGATGCTCTGGAGCAGGCCGGCGGCTACATCGAGGAGGTGTTGTCCGGCCTGGGGTATACGGTCCAGGAGCAGGAGTATACCTGGATGGGCTGTACCTTCCGCAACGTGGGGGTGCAATTGCCCGGGGAGACGCATCCGGATGAGGTGGTGGTGGTCGGGGCGCACTATGATACCGTGCCCGACACACCCGGAGCGGACGATAACGGCAGCGGAGTGGCCGCCCTCCTGGAACTGGCTCGTCTGTGCCGGGGAATGCATCCGGGACGGACGCTCCACCTGGTGGCGTTTACCCTGGAGGAGCCGCCGGCCTTTTTTACGCCCTGGCAGGGAAGCCGGGTCTATGCTCGGTCTCTATACCGGAACCAGAAGCATGTGGTGGCCATGCTCTCGCTGGAAATGCTGGGCTACTACTCCGATCGTCCCCACAGCCAGCGTTTCCCCCTCTTCCCTATGCGTTGGATGTACCCAAACACAGGCAACTTTATCGGGATCGTGGGCAATCTGCGTTCCCGGAAGGTGGTGCGCCAGGTTCGGGAAGCCTTCCAGCGGGGATCCCCCCTTCCGGTGGAGACACTTTCCACCAGCCCGCTCCTCCCCGGCGTGGCTCTTTCCGACCACGCCTCCTTCTGGCGCTACGGCTATGCGGCCGTGATGGTCACCGATACCGCCTTTTATCGCAACCCGCACTACCACAAGCCCTCCGACCGGCCAGAGACGCTCGACCTGGCCCGTCTGGCCCAATGCGTGCGCGGCCTGGTCCAGGTGGTCGTCGAACTGGTTCAGGGGGCTTGCCCCCATTCGAGGCTCTGATGCGTCGCCGGCAAACCACACTGCTGGTCATCGCCCTTAGTAACATGCTCTGGGCCCTGGGCTTTCGTCTCTGGGAAGCCGTCTTCACCAACTTTGCCGTGCAGGAACTGCACTTTCGGGCCGATCAGATCGGTTGGATCCAATCCATCCGTGAGGTTCCCGGTCTACTGGGGGTTCTTTCCGGCGTGGTGGCCCTGTTGCTAGGAGAGATGCGCGCTTCCGGCCTCTCCGTCATCCTGATGGGGGCCGGCATTGCCCTGACCTCCCCCACCCGGGAACTCGGCGGGGTGATCGCTGCTACCCTGCTAATGAGCACAGGCTTTCACTTTTTCTATGCCGGAAATGCCTCGGCCGTGCTCCTGGTCGTCGGGCCGAACGAGGCCCCCAAGGTGTTGGGCCGGTTGAACAGCCTGGGGGCGCTGGCCTCGCTTTTGGGCACCCTCTTCATCCTGGCCACGCTGGAAGCCTGGGGCTTTCGCACCCTTTTCCTGGTGACCGGACTGACCGTTCTGGTGATCGGGACGGTCCTCCTGCCTTGGGCCCGGCTGCAGGTGAGGGCTGAAGGAGTCGGTCGGCCCCGCCCCCGGCTACGTCGGCGCTACGCCCTCTACTACGTCCTGCAATTTCTTCTGGGCAGCCGCCGGCACATCTTCACCACCTTCGCCGTCTTTCTGATGGTACGCCACTACGGCGTACCCACCCAGATGATGGCGCTTCTCTACCTGACCAATTACCTCTTGGGCACCTACGTTCACCAGGCCTTTGGCCGGCTGGTGGCCCGCTTTGGGGAACGGCCAACGCTCACGGGCAACTTTATCCTCCTGACACTCATCTTCCTGGGCTATGCTTTCCTCCCGCTCTGGCCGGCGCTGGGGGCGCCTTCCTGGTCGCTGCCGGCCTTGGGCCTGGGAGGATGGATCCTGGTTCCATCCTTCACCATCACACCGGTGCTCCTGATCCTGATGTTCCTCTTTGTGGCCGATAATATCCTCTTTGGCTTCTCCATCGCCCTGGAATGCTATTTCCAGAAGATCGCCCTGAGTCCGGAGGAGATTACCCCGAACATCGCCATGGGACAGACGATGAATCATGTGGCGGCGGTGATCATCCCGGTGGTGGGAGGGATGGTGTGGGAGACGGTGGGGGCCCAATATACCTTCCTGGCCGGCGTGGCCATCGCACTGCTGGCTCTAGGGCTGACACAGCGTATGCGCGTGGTCCAACCGGCTTCGGGATGTCCGGTGGTCGAAACCCGCCAGTCCGGTTAGACCCAGAAACCGGGCGCGATCAGGCGTCGCAGGAGCACATCGGCTACCAGCCCCAGGATGAACCATCGGCCAAAGGCCCGGTTGTTGACAAAGGCGTGGGGGGCAAAATAGAGCGGCCAGCCGCCTTGCCCCTCCGGAAAACCTTCGGGACGGCTTTCAGGCTTGGGCTTGAGGAAGGGTGGGTAGAGTTTCAGGAATTGCGGAACGGCCAGGAAAACCAGGAGCATCACCGGAGTCACATAGCGGACGGCGATGAGATAGACGACCATAGCGTAAGGGAGCACCATCAGCGCCAGGGTCACATAGCGGGCCGCCTTTTCGCCGATGACGACCGGCAGGGTGTGGATTTTCCTGGCTCTGTCCAAGGTATATTTATCAATGTGTTTGCCGAAGAGGACCGTGGTCACGCCCAGGGCATAGGGCAGGCCGGCCAGGACGGCCTGCCAGTTCCAAACGCCGGTCAGTACATAATAGCCGCCGCCGATCATAAGCGGGCCCCAAGCGGTCAGCACGGCCGTCTCGCCCAGCGCCCACCCCTTCATCGGCCAGGTATAAAAGAGCACCAAGATTACCCCTAATCCGATCAGGAGCCAGATGATTGGGTCATTGTGGCAGGTCAGGACGAGGAATAGGCCGCAAGCCAGGGCCAGCAGACCCGTAGCGGCAAAGTACACCAGGTGCTGGCGACGGGAGAGCAGTCCGTGAGCGACCGGCTGAGGGCCGTACAGGGGGCGGAAGTAGTCATCCCGGTCCACGCCGCCTATATAATCCACAAAGTCATTGAAGATGTTATTGCTCGCATGGGCCAGGACCAGACCCAGGGTCAGGACGAACCAGGACAGGGGGTTGACCGGGAAGCCGTCGTGGAGGGCCAAAAGGCCGGCCAGAAGGGCTGAAAACAGGGTCATCACCAGCACGGCCGCCCGGGTGGCAATCAGCCACCGGGAGATCAGGTCAAGCCGATCCCACTCTTCTTTGGAAACATCCGGAATGACCGTCAGAGCCTTTTTCCACATGGAGAAATTCATCGCCTTGCTTCCTCTCAACCTGCCAGTCCACGTTCACCAGGTCGGTTGCGACCGTCGGATGGTTGCGGTATAATCCTGACACCGGAACAGCGCGACGCATCATACCACGTCTCTGCAATCGCGTCAAACCATCATCACGCTCTTCCCTGGCCTTTTGGGAGGCGGAATGTGGCGCTCCAGATCGGCAGCCCGGAAAATCCCCGGGTCAAAGAACTCCGTTCCCTGCACCGCCGCAGCGTACGCTATCGCCGGCAGACTTTTCTCATCGAGGGGGTGCGTCTGGTCGAGGAAGCGCTTGCGGCCGGACTGCCTCTGCGCCTGGCGCTTTATGTCCCCGATCAACTCCAGAAACTCCCCCGGGGGACGGCCCTTCTGGAGCGCCTGGTCGCCTGCCGGGAGGCTTTTTCCACCACCCCACAGGTCCTCCGCCGCGTGTCCGATACGGTGACGCCCCAGGGGGTGGTGGCGGCCGTGCCTTTTCCCGAACGGCCTCCCCAGGGGGAAGGCCTCCTGCTCATCCTGGACCGTCTGCGCGATCCGGGCAACTGTGGGACGATTCTGCGCACTGCCGAGGCGGCCGGCGTGCGGGCGGTCTACCTTTCCCCTGGCAGTGTGGACCCCTTCAGCCCCAAGGTGGTGCGGGCCGGGATGGGGGCGCATTTCCGCCTGGCCCTGCGAGTGGCTTCCTGGGCGGAGATCGCCGTCGCCGTGAGCGGACGGCAAGTACTGCTGGCCGAAGCCCGTGCCGGCCGGCCCTACGATCGGGTGGACTTTTGCCTCCCCACCGCCCTGATCGTCGGCGGGGAAGCGGAAGGGGCCGGCGTGGAGGCCCGTGCTCTGGCCGCGGAGGTCGTCTCCATCCCCATGGCCGGTGCGGCCGAATCGCTCAATGTGGCCGTGGCTACCGGCATCCTGCTCTTTGAGGCCCTGCGGCAGCGGCGGAGCGCTCGGCCGGCCGATTTTTCTCCCATCACCCCGGCCTGATCCGGCAACCCTTCGCAGTCCATTCCCGACCTGCCCAGGCCGGCCGCTCCAGTCCCCAGGATTCGCCTATCCGGGTCGCCCCCCGGGGCCACCGTGCTCGTGGCTCCGTCCACACGGGCGATCCAGGGTCTGCTCAGCCATGCCTTTCCTCAACGGCGATTCGCCCCACCGACCAGTTCAGGGATCGGCTCCTGAAAGAGCCTCTTCCCTCCGGCCAGGTCGGCCAGCAGTTCGGCCAATGCCGCATGGGCCTGTTCCACCATGGCCGGCGGCATCGTCCGGACTACCTCTTCCGTGAACTCTTCCTCGTCCAGCACCAGGTACTCCCGTCCTTCCGGCCAGACCCAAAGGTCCAATTCCAGGTCTGTGTAACGGACCGTTCGGCCGTCAAAAGAGGTGGGTGTACAGATGTTGGCATACCAGCCTTTCAGCCGGCCGTTCGAGCCGTAGATGGAGAAGATGTTGTACCATCGGCCGAACCAATAGCGTTCCAGAAGGGTATCTTCGGGGGAAAAGACGACATAGCCCAGGTCGGCAGGGTGCTGAAGGGGGGCGCGCAGAATCAATATCTCCGGCGAGCGATAGACCGGCCTTCCCCACCAGCCTTTTTTCGGCCGGCCGGAAGCCCTCCGGGGGCGAACCCAAACGATTTCCTCCATCATTCGCTTATCGCCTCTGCCACAGATCCCACAGCCGTTCCAGGGCCTCTCCGTAGCGCCTGTCCAGCACCTCGGGGTCGGTGCTCTCCACCTCGTTGTCCATCGTCACATAAGGGACGTTCCCCTTGCCCAATTTCAGGTAACCGGCCGGTTCGGGGGCCAGTTCCGGCCAATCGTCGCTGCCGTAGATGCGCTCCATCGCCTCGCAGGGCACCATATGGGTGAGGGTGCCGGCCTGACAGCGTTCGTCGTAGCGGGCGATGTTACGCCGCCACGATTCGGCAAAGGAGACGGAAATGTAGAGGATGGCACCGTGTTCCAGGATGGCCGGGTCCAGTTGCTCCAGCGCTTCCCGGTAGCCTTGCTCCCGCCCCCGGGAAAATTCGATGACCACCGTGTGCTTCTGGTATCGTCCTGGGCGAGCCAGGTATTCCAGTTGTATCCGGCGGTTCAGGCGGTCGGTCAGCACGGGCCAGATTCCCGGGTCGGTGGTGGCATAGCCGCCGGGTTGGGTGCGATAGGAGTAAAGGCGAGGGAGACCGTAACGCTCGCGGACATCGTCGTCCAGAAAAAACTCCCAGAGGATGGGGAAATCGTCTATGACCACGAGCCGGCCCAGGTGGTAGCGTTTTGCCCGGTGGCCATCGGGCTGGCGCAGCATAAAGTCAATGAACTCGGACTTTCCCCCGGCCGGCCGGCCCAGAACCAGAAGGTACTCAAAGAGCCCCATGTCCTCCCCCCCTAGTCAAGGTAGAGGATGCGCCCGCAGTTTTCGCACTGCACCAGCGCTTCTCCCAGGATCGCCTTGCGGGTGAGCAGGGGCACCTCGAGATGGCAGCCACTACAGGCATTGTTCACCACCCGGGCCACGGCCAACCCACCCCGGGTGCTCCGCAGGCGCTCGTAGAGCACCAGGGCCTGGGGAGAAACTTCCGCTGCCAGTTGCTGGCGGCTCGCCTGTAGCGGTTCCATCTCCTGCCGGAGGAGGGCCTCCTGCCGGAGCGATTCCTGGCCCCATGCCTCGTACTCCTGGGCAAGGCGTTCCTCCTCGGAGGCCAGTTCCTCCAGTTGAGCGCGTTGGGTGTCCAGGTTGAGCATAATCTGGAGGGCCTCGACTTCTAGGGCATCTTTCTGCTGGCGAATCTGCTCGATTTCGCTCTGCATAGCCCTGACCTCCCTTTCCGAACGGACAGAATCGCTGTAGAGACGGCTTTCCAATTCTTTTAGCCGGTTTTCCTGTTCCCAGAGTGCCCCTTCGGTCTGCCGTAGGCGGAGTTCCTGGCTGTGCAATCTCCTGGCGCTTTCCTGTTGGGAGTGCCGGATTCGTTCCAGCCCTTCTTGAAGCCGTTTCCGCTGGCCGGCCATCTCCTGAATTCTGCGCTCACATAGGGCCAGGCCTTCGTCCAGTTCCTGCAGACGATAGAGACGTTCAACCTCGCGCATGACCCGTTCCTCCCTGAAATCCGGCCTCGATCCGGGTAGGAAGCCTCTTTTCCAGGCCGTTGAAAGTCGGGTCCGGCATACCGGTGGATACCGGCCGTGGTGGTTTCACCCCGAATTCACCACGTTTTCCTCTATCCCCGGCGATCCGGACGGATGGGGAAACGAGTTCCGGGGAACGACGGCCGTCCCCTATTTTCCGGCCACTCGCCGGCCGAGGACAAACATCGCCAGGAACGCAGCGGCGAAGGCGGCAGAGACGGCGAGGGCAATCCAGGCCGCGAGAGACCATTGCCCGGGTATGATCAGGTGGCGGAGGAGGCCGGCGCAGGCCAGGAGGGAGGCGATGGCCTCCATCTCCACCACAAAGGCCGTCTCCCGCCACCCTCCTGCCAGGAGACCTCGGAAGGAGCCCCAGGCCAGAGCCACCAGGACTGCCCCCAGGAGCCGGCTGGTAATGGGGGCACCGGTTTCCCAGTTTACCCAGGGCAGAACCTGCCCGGGAATGATAAGGAGTAGAAGACCGACCACACCGGCGACGATCAGATGGAGCAGGAAGACGTACCGAAATCCCTGGGGCATCGGAGCACCTCCTTATTGGATTGGCGGGAACCGAGAAAATCGGGCCCTGTGGCCCCCGCTCAGCGTGGGCAGACCCCAGTTTAGCATAGCCTGGGGTGGGCGTCAAGGGCAATTGCACTCGGACGATTTGACACCCGGCCCGGCTATGGTATACTACGCACGCCATAGAACTTTTGGAGGAAGACGATGGGCAGGCACAGACCAAGAAAATTGACCAAGGCCAACCATGGCAAGCGGCCGGCCTGCCGGAAGAAGATTCGCCGCTGGCGGCACTAGGATCCTGTCCGGGCAGGCGGAGGCACTGCCGTTGCCTACCCCTGGAACAAAGGGGACAGCGGTGGGTTTCCCACCGCTGCCCCTTTTTGATACCATGCGGGTGGCGTTTAGGGACTTTTGAGGGTGATCGGCAAGAAGATCAACGAATACGGCCCGATCGTGGACCGGAAATAGGGCCCGCAGTTGTCGTCCTGGTCGCACATGCATACGCGCCAGTAGTAGTTTCCTGGGCTGTAGGATTTGGTGGCCACAAAACGGGTGGCGTCGGTGGAGATCGACTCCACACAATTGCTGAAATAGGGGTCGCGGCACACCTGGACCTTGTAGTAGGCTGCCCCGTCCAGCGGTGCCCAGCTCAGGTCGGGAGAGGGGTCAAAGGAAGCGGCCAGAAGGGTTGGCGAGTAATAGGTTTTATAGAAAAATCCACCGGCCTCCTGATAAGGGCCCTCGTTTCCTGCCCCATCAATCATAGCCACTTTCCAGTAATAGGTCCCATCGGGAAGCCCCATGCTGTTGCTCCACGGTGTCACAGAAATCGTGTCCGGCGTGTCGGTCTGGCCCCAGATGGGCGAGGAGAAGTTGGGATCGTTATCCAGAAGCAGGCGGTAACGTGTCGCGCCCACGACCGGCTCGTTGGAAGGATATAGAATGGACTCCCAGCGGAAGGTCGGCAGACCGTCAATCCGTGCTCCCATCGTGGGGCTGATAAGCGTGGTCTGTGGGGAGGTCTTGGTAAAGACCTGCACGGCCGACCAGGAGCCGGCACGGCCGGAGCCATCGTAGATCTGCACCCGCCAGAACCAGGTGCCGTCGGCCAGGGCCTCCGCGCCCTGATACGGTGTATAACTGGGGCTGTCCGGAGTCTGGTTGACCCTGAGGGAGGCAAAGTTCCTATCCCTGGAAACCTGGAGGCGGTAGTAAGAGGCTCCCTCGATCCGATCCCAGCGGAAAGAGGGAGCCGCATAGGGGTACTCCATAAATAGGTTCTGCGGCGCATAGAACTTCTTGGTAAACCGTACCGGTTGCGACCAGGGGCCGCAGGAGGGGTTGGTGGGGTTGTCGTGGCAAATCCGCACCCGCCAGTAGAGGGTATTGTTCTCCTCAAAGGTATCTGTCCAGGTCCAGCGCGTGCCCAGGAACCAATACTGGGGTGGGGTACCGGAAGACCACGAGACATATTCTCCCGGCAGAACCAGGTCGGTGAAGCCGATATCCCGGGCCACTTGAAGCCTGTACCCGCTGACGTAGGAACGAGGCATCGGCTTGGCGAAACTCAGTGGGATGTTCTGATACTGGATAAAGGGGTTGCTGAAGGGGTTGTCCCAGGGGTGAAGGGGGTTCAACTTGTCCGCTGCGGCGGTAAAGTTGGTCAGATTTCCTGTGGGGGAAGCGCTTTCCGAAGGGACGGTATCCTGGGCCTGGCCTTCGGCCGCCGTAAAGACCTCCACGGAGACGGTACCCAGCCAGTTCTCGCTGATGTCAAAGGAGGTCAGAGGAACGCGCAGTTCCAGGTAGTGGCCCCGCAGGTAGAGCCACTGTCCTCCAATGGAGGAGAGGTCCTGGGGAGGTCCCCAGGAGGAGCCTTGCCACGTGTAGAGTTCTACGTTATCGATCATGCCGGTCGTCGTGTGATGGGCGTAGAGGATGCGCTCCGGGTAGTAGATCGGATCGGCCTGCACGGCCATCCCCCGCGGGTCGGTGTTGCCGCCGGAGTAGGGCTGGTGGTCCAGGTCCACGTAGAACGAAAAATACATATCGGTTGTGTTCGTCGGGGGCAGGAGGATGGTCAGGTACCAGTATTCGTTATCCTGGGCCAAGTAGAGGTTGGTGAGGTCGTAGGGGGAAGAAACGTCGCCCGGGGGATCCTGGCCGACGAGGGCGGTGGCATCCTGGGAGATGGGGGTGTTCAGAGGATAGGTGTTATCTCCACGGCGTAGTGGATGGGTGATCACCACCCGCCGGGTTTCGCTCCAGGTGCCGATGTAACTTCCGTTGGCGTCCTGGGCGGCCACCCGCCAGTAGTAGGTTTCGGCAGCCAGATGGTCCTGGGGCGTGTAGAAGGGGTAAAGGGGGTGGGACTCATCGGCCAGGGAAGCGAAGTCGGGCGAAGTGCTCAGCTGGAAATGGTAGCGGGCTGCCCCCTGTACGGGCGACCAGCCGAAAAGGGGGGCGTCGTAGACGCTATCGGTGCCGTCCTTGGGGAAATAGAGCGCGATGGTGTCGGTGGGAACCTGGAGCGTCGGGTCGAAGCGGGCCGGCCAGACCTCGCTATAGCCCCCCATCGGACTTCCTCCTCGGTAGGCCCGCACCCGCCAGTAGTAGACCGTGCCGGGTGCCGGCGCGAAGGGACTTTCCAGCGTGGGGACAATACTCAGGTTGGAGGTCGTCGCCGTCCAATCCAAACTGGTAAAGGACGGGTTGTCGTCCACCTCGATGACATAGGAATCGGCGGCCACCTGCGGCCCGGCCTGGTGATGCACAACCCGGTCCCACATAAAGACGGGCACGGGGACCGTTGGATCGGTCCGGATGTCCAGATACTGTGTGGAGGGCGTAGTGGCCGGATCGTAGTAGAAGGGAGGGTAGATCAGGGTCGGTCCAGGTTCCCAATTATATTTGAAGGAAAAGGTCTGCCCCCACCAGGCTACATTTCCCTGTCGGTCCTCGGCCCGCACCCGCCAGTAGTAGTTCGATCCCACCGCGATAGTTCCCCAGTCTAGATGGTCATACGGGGGATCGATCAGGGTGACATCAAACTTTAGGGGAGGAACAAAGGAGTTCTCGGTGTCCGTTTCGATGTTGTATCGTCTCGCTCCGGCAACGGGGGTCCACTGGAAGACGGGGAAGGGGGCATAGATATAGTTATTGTTCGGGCTAAGCAAGGTAGGAGCCAGGTGCCATTCCGTCACGAAAGAACGCACTGTGCTCCAGGGGCCTTCGGTGTTGGTAGTATCCCGGGCAGCTACTCGCCAGTAATACTCCTGGTCGTTATCCAGGTTCGCCGGCGGGGTATAGCGGGTGTTATAGGTATAAATGTTGAGCACCAGCGCGGTAAAGTCCGGTGCGGTGCTAATCTGAAGGTGGTAATCTTTTGCCCCCTTTACCGCCGTCCAGCGAAAATCGGGGGTAAAGGTGTGGGGAGAGCCATCATCCGGGCTCAGGAGCGTGGGTACCTGCAGGTAATCCATATAGAAGGGCCGGCACTCGCTCGCGTTGCCCAGATGGCCTCGATGATCGACCGGCGTGACTTTCCAGTAATACTGTCCCCGGGCGATGCGGCTGATCGGAGAGTAGGTATTTTTCATGGCATTCTTAGGATAACCGGAAAGGGCTGTGTTACAGGACGAATCGGTAGCGATGGTCAGGCGGTAGTAGGCCGCGCCGACGACAGGGGACCAGGAGAAGATCGGGTATTCAAAGAACTCGACCGTTTCACCGGAGGCCGGGGCCAGGAGGGTGGGAGACAGCGCTCCTTCGGCCAGCCACGATTTGGTAAATTGCCATGGGGTGGTATAGCCCCCCCACCCGTCGGCGTTGTGGGCGCGGACTCGCCAGAACCAGACGCCGTCGGCCAGGGCCTGGAAGGGGGTAAAGCGGGTGGAGTAGGTCTCCTGGGAAACCACGGTGGTCGCACACTCGGCCGATGGACAGACCTGGATCTGGTATCGGTCGGCCCCGGAGACCGGGCTCCAGGAGAAGGTGGGGGTGCCTGTAGGCGGGTAGTTGTCTGCGGTGGTCATCTGGCCGTTGGAAGGCTGGAGCAAGGTGGGCGGAGGTGGTGGAGCGGCGCCGGCCGGCGGAATCAGCAGGCCACCGGGGAGAAGGATGGCCAGCGCCAGGATAAGCACCAGCAAGCAGCGAAGAAGCCCGACCATTTCTGCGCCTCCTGCCTTGTTCGGACAAGCGGTTCCCATGCTCATCTTTACTATACCATACTATCGGGAGAAGGTCAATACCGGGCCCTGACCTTCTGGGGCCAACGCATTTTCAGCTGGAGACCCCGGGTCAAACATGGGGCCTTTGCTCAGGTAGCCGCCTGTTCCGTACCCCGGCCGGCCGGACACACGGCCATACAGAGGCCGCAGACCGGCTGGCCCAGGGAGCGGCGAAACATCTCCAGCCGGGTGGCACAACGGGCCACATCGAGGACCAGGCTGCGTTCGGGATAGTTCTCGTAGGGGGACAGATGGAGCGCGCCGACCGGACAGGCCTCGATGCAGGCCTGGCAGGGGCCGCAATCGCCGGGAAGGGGGTTCCCGGCCGGCAGAAGGGAATCGGTAAGCACGGTGCTTAGCCGCACCCGGGGGCCGGCGCCCGGCACGATAAGGAGCAGGTGGCGGCCGATCCAACCCAGTCCGGCCTGGCGGGCCACGGCCTTGTGAGAGAGGGCTCCGCCATAGCCGAAGAGCGTCTCGCTGGCCGGGATCGCCTCTGCTCGTTGTCCGCGCCCGCGGAGGAAGCGGGCGATGGTCTGGGTCATCTCGTCCAGGCGTCGGTTGGCATCGGCATAGAGGTGGGCGTAGGCTGGGGTGGGCTCTCCGGGGTGTGGGTTCGAGGAAGGCAGCAGGCCGTCCACGATACCATCGTCCAGGCGGATGACCAGGGCGATGCCCCGGCGGTAGGGGGAGAGCAGGTCGTCCGGTTGGGTGGGCAGGCCGGACAGGGCGGCCAGGTCGGCGATGCCAAAGCGAAAGGGACCCAGGGCGGAGATCAGAGAAAGAAGGTCGGCGTAGAGTAGGGCCGGGGCAACCATGGGCGAACTCCTCATCGGGGCGCGGCCCGCATCTCCAGGGGGGCCGGCCCTACTTGACCCACCGCACGCTGTTGGAGCGGCAGGAGGGGCACATCCGCTCGTCGCGCCAGGGGTCGTATTCTTGTTCCCAGGTATGGCCGCAGCGCAAGCAGCGGAAGGAGGCCGGGGCGCGACCTTCCTTCCAGGCCTTGGGGACGGGCACTTTCCCGGACAGGGCTTCCCGGGTTCGGGCGATTTCTTCCGGCGTCACCGTGGCTCGGAGCGTTTCCAGGGCGGTCATCACCTGGGCCCACTTCTGCCCCTCGGCGGCGCTGATCCATTCCATCTGGAGCCGTTCGGAGCGCAGGCCGGCCTTTTCCAGCGCCTCCCAGAGGGCGTCCACCCGGCGCACCGTCTGGCGGTTGGCGTTTATATAGTGGCAGTCGGCATAGTGGCAGCCGGAGACGAGTACAACGGGTGCTCCCCATAGAAAGGCCTGCCAGACGAAATGGGGGGCGACCCGGCCGCTGCACATCGTCCGCACCAGGCGGGCGGTGGGCGGATACTGCAGGCGGGTGGTGCCGGCCAGGTCTGCCCCGGCGTAGGAGCACCAGTTACAGGCGAAGGCAACGATGACCTCCTCGGGATGCTCCACATCCAGCATCGCCTCGATCTGGGCCTGGATGGCACCGTCGCTGAAGTGGCGCATCTCGATGGCCCCGAAGCGGCACTCGGCGGCACAGGTGCCGCAGCCGGCACAGGCCGCCTCGATCACCCGGGCCGGCTCTTTTTTCTCCCAAACGATGGCGGAAAAAGGGCAGACCCGCGCACACAACCCACAGGAAGTGCATTTCTCGGGGTGGACAAGGGCGGTGATCGCCTCCAGGGTGATGTATTCCTGGTTGAGGAGAATCTGGGCCCTGGCAGCGGCCGCGCAGGCCTGGGTAACGCTATCTTTGATGTCCTTGGGGCTTTCGGCGCAGCCGGCGAAAAAGACCCCCTTGCTGGGGGCATCCACCGGCCGGAGTTTCGGATGGGCTTCCAGGAAGAAGCCGTCCGGCGAACGGGAAAGAGAAAGAAGTTGGCGAATCGGCTCGCTCTCCTGGCGGGGAATGCCGCCTACGGAGAGGATCACCAGGTCGGCCTCATGCACTTCGATCCGGCCGGCCGTGGTATTCTCCACCGTGAGAAGAAGCGTGCCGTCCTCCCGGCGCTTCACTTCCCCGGGGAGGCCGCGAATGAAGCGCACCCCCGCCTCCCGACAGCGCCGGTACATCTCCTCAAAGCCCTTGCCAAAGGCCCGGATGTCCAGGTAGAACACGGTGATCTCGATCTCCGGGTAGTGGTCCTTGAGGAGAAGGCTGTCCTTGATCGTGTTCATGCAGCAGATATTGGAGCAATAGGGGTTGCCCCGGGCCGGAGAACGCGAGCCGACGCACTGGATAAAGGCGACCCGGTGAGGGTGCCGACGGTCGCTGGGGCAGATAAGATGTCCTTCGGTCGGCCCGCCGGCCGAGATCAGCCGCTCGAACTCCAAGCTGGTGATCACGTCCTCGAAGCGGGTGTAACCGTACTCGTCGAGTAGCGTCGGGTCGTAGACGTCCATCCCGGTGGCCACGATGATGGCCCCGACCTCGAACTCGACCCGACGGTCCTGCTGGTCAAAGTCTATACAATGTTTGTCGCAGCGGTCCACGCATTTGCCGCAGGCAATAGGGTTGTTGCCCAGGCAGTGGGCGATGTCTACCAGGTAGGCGGAAGGGACGGCCTGGGGGAACGGTTTGTAGATGGCTCGGCGGGTAGAAAGGCCCATCTGAAACTCGTCGGGGACCAGGACGGGGCAAACCTTGGCGCATTCCCCGCAGGAAGTGCACTCTTTTTCGTCCACGAAGCGGGCTTTTTGCCGAACGCGGACGTGGAAGTTGCCCACATAGCCGCCGATCTCTTCGATCTCGCTGTAGGTGAGGAGTTGGATTTTCGGATGTCGACCGACATCCATCATCTTGGGGCCGAGGATTCATATCGAACAGTCCATCGTGGGGTAGGTCTTGTCCAGCATCGCCATGATGCCGCCGATGGAGGGTTTTTGTTCCACCAGGTAGACCTGGTGGCTGGCGTCGGCCAGGTCCAGGGCGGCCTGGATACCGGCCACTCCTCCGCCGATGACCAGGGCGGCCCGGGTCACTGGGATGCGGATTTCCTGTTGGGGATGGAGACGGCCGGCCTGGGCCACTGCAACCCGCACAATGTCCCGGGCTTTGCGTGTCGCCGCCTCGCGGTCGTAGAGGTGCACCCAGGAGCATTGCTCCCGGATGTTGGCTATGGTCAGGAGGTAAGGGTTCAGCCCCGCCTCGGCGACACACTTCCGAAAGGTCGGTTCGTGCAGGCGTGGAGAGCAAGAGGCGACGACGACGCGGTTGAGGTTTCGCTCCCGAACCTGGCGGCGGATCTCCTGCTGGCCGGGCTCGGAGCAGGTGTAGGTGTTGCGCACGGCCGTGATCACGCCGGAGAGGGTCTCGGCATAAGCCCGCACCGCCTCGCAGTCAAGTGAGCCGGCGATGTTCAACCCGCACTCGCAGACGAAAACCCCAATGCGCAGTTCATCATCGCTCAAAGTGGCCTCCTTGCCACAAAGGCCGCCATCCCCCACGCCGGCTCAGGCTGCTGGGAGAAGCAGGGGAAACGTCTCCCTTCCGCTCACGTCCCGGTATCAGACTACAACGATGGGCCGGCTGCTCTGCCAGAAGCCGTGGATGTTACAGTAACTGGCGGCGTAGAGCGTGCCGGATTTGCCCAGTTTGACCCAGAGGGTGGCCTGATGGTGGGTATAGGCCGGCCCCTGATTGGCCCCGGCCACCGCTTCTCCGTGGGCGGTGAAGTCGATATGGCCGAGCTGGTAGGGGAATTTGTCGTCTTCCCCCTGGAAGTACAGGGCAATCCAGCGGATATGGTGTTCGGTCGTGTTGGGATGTGGAATTTCCTTGCCCACGGTGAGGGTGACGGCGAACGGTTCGCCGGTCTTGACCTCCTCCGGGGCCTCGATCACTGGGACGTGCTTTTCGGCTTTCCAGTCGGACGTCTGGAAGAGTTCGGCAAAGGTTTTCATCCGCGCACCTCCTTTGGGTCTAGGGCAGGGGACATCCGAACCTGCACGTATTTTATCACAGACCGATACAATGTCAACCCGGACATCCCTTCCTGATCGCCTATCCGAACCGTTGTGGGGAGATGACCCCTCTCCTCGTCTGCCCACGGTGGTTAACATGGGGGATAGCGCAACAAGTCAGTGGGATCTCACCGGGACATTTCCAGGGCCTTCCGATGGCGGCGATTGCCCCACTTTGCGGTTTTTGGGGCCGCCGAAGAAGGCAACCGTGGTCAGAAACTTGCCATAAAGGGACTTGTCGCGTTTCCGTGGACGAGAAATTTTGACAAAGGTTATTCGCCGTGGTATACTATTTTCAAGTACAGGTGGTGTCCGAGTCTTGCACAAAGGAGGAGAGACGATGACAGGCAAACGTGTGCTTCTGGGACTGCTTCTTCTGGCGATGGTGGCAACGTTCGTTGCCTGTGGTCCGACAGAGACCCAAGCGCCGGAGACCCCGGCCGGCCCGGCAGACCTCCTGGACCAGGTTCTGGCGGCCGGCAAGATCGTCGTTTCCACCGACCCCAACTATGCCCCCCAGAGTTTCCTCAACGAGCAGGGTGAACTGGACGGCTTTGACGTGGACGTAGCCAAGGAGGTCGCCAGCCGCTTGGGCGTCAAACTGGAGTTTGTTACCCCGGACTGGGACCTCATCACCGCCGGCAACTGGGGCGGCCGATGGGATTTGAGCATCGGTTCGATGACCATCACCGAGGACCGCCAGGCCGTTCTGTGGTTCACCGACCCCTATTATTACACCCCGGCCTCCTTCGCCGTACACAAGGACAATACCACCATCACCAAGCCGGAGGACCTTGCGGGCAAAACCATCGGTTTCGGCACGGCCACGACCTACGAGGCCTATCTGAACGGGCAACTTCGGATCGTCGGCGAAAAGCAGATGTACGATCCGCCCAGGAACGTTACGCTCAGGCCCTACTCCACCGACGCCGAAGCCATCCAGGACCTGGCCCTGGGCGATGGGGTCCGGCTGGATGCGGTCATGTCGGCCCAGCCGACATTGCAGGAGGCCATCAACAAGGGCGTACCGATCAAAATTATCGGCACCCCGGCCTTCTACGAGCCGCTGGCCTTTGCCCTGGACAAGAGCCGCGGACCTTCTTCCAAGATGCTGGCCAAATTGAACGAGATCGTCGCTGCCATGCACGCCGACGGCACCCTCACCCAACTCTCGATAAAGTGGTACGGCATCGACATCACCAAGAAGATTACCCCCTGAGTGCCCGTCGGGAGGATGCGAACCGTAGTTCGGGGTGGGGGTAACTCGGGCCGTTGCCCCCACCCCCCCTTTGACCCGGCGGGGCACGCCCACAGGACTATCTCAGGAAGCCCCGCTGCTTTTAGCGGCGGGGGAGTGGTATGATAGGCCGCAGGAGGAAAGGCCCTTTGGACCAGGCGAGTTGTCCTGAAAAGCCGACCGGAGGGCGTCGCGGGATTCGGCTGCCCGGTCTGGACGTGTTCTTCGTCTTCCCGAAGGCGGTCCGCTTCTCCCTGGCCCTGGTTGCCCTCACCATCCTCCTGAGCCTCCTCTATGCCATCTCCTATTTCGCCGGCAGCCCCTTCCGTCTCCAGGTGACGAGTGCGGTGCAAGACATTGCCGTCAGCCCCGGGGCTTCCCTCCTGGCCGCCGCCGTCCAGGATGGGACGGTGCGTCTGTGGGATACGGGCGAGTGGACGGTACAGATGCTCGCCGGATCCGGCAGCCCGGTGTTGCGGGTGGGATTTATGCCCGACGGCCGGGCGCTTGTGGGGGTATGCGCCGATGGGACGATTTTCCTCTGGGGTGTGCCCGGTGGGCAGATGATCTGGACGCTTCCGGAGGGCGAACCGGTCCGGGACGCCTCGCTGAGCGCCGATGGCCGGGTATTGGCCGTGCTGGGTGAAAGCGGGGTTATCCGCCTGTGGGATATGGAACTGGGGGCGGTGTTTCGGGAAATCCAAACCGGAGAAGCGCCCCGGGGAGCCGTGGCCCTGAGCGCCGACGGCACGCTTCTGGCTATCGGGGAGGGGAAGCGCATCTTGATTCAGGAGGTGGAGGGCGGCCGGCCGCCGCGAGTGCTCCAGGGCTACTGGCGCAACGCGGCAGCACAGGAAGGATGGGAAGGACACCTGGGCGAGGTGATCGCCCTGGCCTTTAGCCCGGACGGCCGGCTGCTGGCCTCGGGGGGAAGCGATGCGCTCCTCATTTTTTGGGACCTAGAAGACGGCACGGTGGTCGGGACCACCGAGGGCCATTGGGCACCGGTGGTGAGGGTTGCCTTCAACCAGGACGGCACCTCCTTCCTCTCCGGCAGCCGGGACGCCAAAGCGCTCAACGGCCGGCCGGCCAGCCAGACCGTCATCAACTATGAGGGTCACCTGGGCACGGTGAACGGCGTGGCCTTTGGGCACGAAGCCACCGTCTTCTATACTGCCGGGGATGATGGGACGGTGCGCTCTTGGGAGACGGTGAACCGCTCTCAGACCCATATGGTGTGGACCCGGGTGGGGCTGGCCCCTCTATGGGGGGGAATCTTTGCCTGGTGGATGTTGGGAAGCGGACTCCTGGGTCTCTTCTTCCTCTGGGCGATGTGCCGGATGCACGGATGGGGGCATCTCCTGGCGATGAGCCTGTACCTCCTGGGCATCTTGCTCCTGCTCGTTCCTATCCTCACTGCTTTTCTCCTGCCCCTGTTCGGCATTCGTTCCTATGCGCTGCCCTGGCCGTTGGGGCTGCGGGTGACCTGGCCACTCATGGTGGCAGCAGTCTGGTACGGTGGCCTGATTGTGCTTCTCACCTGGGAACCGGTGGCGCTCTGCTATGAGGCCCCACAGGGCCTGCCACTGGCCGAGCAACTCATGGCCGTCCGTCGGACGCATCGGTTGCGCTTCGGCATCTTTGTCACCGCGGTCTGGCTGACCATCCTCCTGGTGCTCTACTCGGTCCTGAAGGGCTTTAACCTCAACATTCCCTTTATGGGACACTTTTTCGAGTTCATTATGACCGGGGCCGGTACCACCCTTTGGCTTTCGGCAGCATCCATCAGCCTGGCCGTGGTGCTGGCGCTCATCGGGGCGTTGGGGCGGCTATCGAACCATCCCGTCTTCAACGGAATCGCCGGCTTCTACGTCTCCCTGATTCGGGGCACCCCCCTCCTGGTGCAGTTGTACATTTGGTATCTGGGCCTGCCCCGGCTCAACATCACCCTGCCGGCCGAACTGGCCGGGGTGCTGGCCTTGGGGGTCAACTACGGAGCCTATATGACCGAGATCTTCCGTGCCGGCATTCAGGCCATCGGCAAGGGGCAGCACGAGGCGGCCCAGGCGCTGGGCATGACGGCCGCCCAGACCTTTCGCCGAATCGTCCTGCCCCAGGCCTTTCGCATCGTCATCCCGCCGATCGGCAACGAGTTCATCGCCATGATGAAGGACTCGGCGCTGGTTTCGGTCTTTAGCGTCTGGGAACTGACCTATCGGGCGCAGAAGATCGGCCGGCAGTACTTTCGTTCTATCGAGACCTTTCTGATCGCTGCCGCCTTCTACTGGGTGTTGACCGTCATCTTCCAGTTCCTCCAGGGCAAACTGGAAGAGTACATGGCCCGGGGTGAGAGGAGATAAATGGCCGAGTCGATCATCAAGGTGCGGGGATTGCACAAGTACTTTGGCCCTCTGCATGTCATCCGGGGGGTGGACCTGGATGTGATGCCGGGTGAGGTTGTGGTCATCATCGGGCCTTCCGGCGGGGGCAAGAGCACCTTTCTCCGCTGTTTGAACCTGCTGGAGCAGCCCTCGGCCGGCACCCTCCAGATCGAGGAGATCCACATCGAGGCCGACCGTCCTCCTGCCACCTACCGCCACTACATCCGCCCACTCCGGATGCGGGTGGGGATGGTCTTTCAGCATTTCAACCTGTTTCCCCATATGACGGCCCTAGAAAATATTATCGAGGCCCCGATGACCGTCAAGAAGATGCCCCGGGAGGAGGCCATTGCCAAAGCGGAGCAGCTCCTGGAGTGGGTGGGCCTTTCAGCCAAGCGGGACGAGTACCCTTCCCGCCTTTCCGGTGGCCAGCAACAGCGTGTGGCCATCGCCCGGGCCCTGGCGATGGAGCCCAAGATCATGCTCTTTGACGAGCCTACCTCTGCTCTGGACCCCGAACTCATTGCCGAGGTGATCGAGGTGATGGAACGGCTGGCCAACGAGGGGATGACCATGGTTGTGGTTACCCACGAGATCCACTTTGCCCGCGACGTGGCCGACCGGGTCATCTTTATGGACAGCGGTCAGTGGGCCGAGATGGGGCCGCCGGGGGAGATCTTTACCCACCCCAAAGAGGAGCGCACCCGGCAGTTTCTTTCCCACATCCTGCGCGGGGAGCGGGCTGCTCGAAGATAGGGCCGGTCCTGGGAAAAGAGGTCATTCCACTATCATGGAGCGTCTTTTCCAGGCCCAACTGCCCGGAGGTTGGCCGGACTCAACAAAGGCCCTGGAGGAAATGGCGGGAAGCGGCCAGGTACACCAGGCGGCTGCCCAGTTCGCTGTAAGCATAGCCGGCCTCGGCAGCGGCGAGGGCCGTGCTGGTATCGGCACTGATGTCCGGGTTGGGATTGACATCCAGGACGTAGAAAATGCCGTCCCGAGACCGGATGTCCAGCCGGGCATAATCCCGACAGCCGGTGGCCCGGTAGGTTGTCCGGGCGATCCGTTCCAGTTGGTCCTGTTCTTCCCGCCTTAAGGGGGCAGGGATATGTACCCGGATGTGCTGATAAGAGGGCGAGTCCGGAGTAAACTTGGCGTCAAAGTCGCACAGGCGTTGCCGTGGGTCATCAAAGGCGCTGAAATCCATCTCGGCGGGCGGCAGTATCTGCACATGCCCGTTGCCCCAGAGGGAGACGTGGAACTCGCGGCCGTCCAGGAAGTCCTCCACCAGGGCCGGTTGGCCAAACGTCTCCAGAAGCCAGGCAATCCGGTCTTCCAGCTCCCGTCGTGTCCACACGACCGAGCGGTGGTTGATACCGTAACTGCAATGCTCCCGGGCCGGCTTGACGATGGCCGGGAAGATTTCCCAATCCCCGGCGCGGGGGGTATGGTATACCCGCCAGTGGGGCGTGGGGATGCCCCGGCATTCCAGCAGGCGCTTCACCCTGGGCTTGTCCCAGCAGAGGGCGAGGGTGGCGGCCGTTGAACCGGTATAAGCAAAGCCCAGCGCGGCCAGTTTTTGGGCCACCAGCGCCTCGCTGTGCGGAAGGCCGGGAAGGGCCTCGCACCAGTTGAAGACGATGTATTCATCCGGATGGAAGGGGTGGAGATAGTCTTCCAGCTCGGCATGGCAGACCGGCAGGGACACCACCGGGTGCCCCACTTGTTGAAGGGCAGCCTCCAATTCGGCCACCGCGCCGGCCGCCTCCTCGAGGTCAAGAGGAGGCCAGGTCGAGTCCAGGTCGTGAAGCAGGAGTACAGGGAAGCGGTTCCGCTCCTCCGGCCACCGCCTTTCCTCGATCGGACGGGCCCTGCTACACCGGAGGGCGCTTTCCACCCTCATTCTAGCCCACCCTCGTTTACATAGTGGGAGAGTTCGCTCACGCTCAAGCCTTCTATACCCAGTTTTCCCAGCGTGCGACCGCGCCGCCAGTAGTCGGTGCGGTGGATGATGCAGGCCAGGCGGATGATGCTGTCCATCCCGCGCACCGAAACGCCGTAGTGTTGCCCGAAGGAGGCAATGGGTACCAAGCTCATCGGCACGTCCTCGAAGATGTAGCGGTGGTTCAGTGTGGGCGGGGCTTTAATGCCGTAGTAGCCGGGCTGGTTGTGGATAGCCTGGTAGAGGTCATCGCCCGTGGCGTCATAGGCCATCTTCAGCCATTCCAGGGCTGTACGGGCGCGGATGCCCAGTGCTGCCGCCACGGTCACCCGTTCTCGGTCCAGCACCGCCAGGACACGGGCTACGGCGGGGGTTACCCCCTCGATATAGAACTGAAAGTCGCCGTTGGTGGATTCGATACGGCCGGCGTTGAGGAGGGTCAGGGCCGGGTGGAAGATGGCCCCCATGTTGTTCAGGCCGGTGTGGAGCACGTTGATGCCGTCAATGAACTGCGGGTAGGCGGAGGCCAGGGTTTCCAGTACCCGGGGGGTATGTTTGGCCGGCAAGGCTGCCAGTGGCACAGCCTCTTTGATGGCGAAGATGCGGGCCTGGGCCGGCCCCTCGGAGCGGCTGGCGTAGATAAAGGTTTCGGCTTCGGCCACGATCACCTCGGCCTGGCAGCCGCTATCCCGGAGCACTTGGGTAAATTCGAGCGCCCCACCGGTGCGGCCGGGGTTGAGCACAACGATCTGCCCGTGGCGCAGGTGCGGAGCGGCGGTGCGGGCAATGTCGGCATGGGCCGAGGAGGGCACCACGACCATCACCACCTCGGCTTGGGCCAGCGCCTCCCGCATATCCGAGGTAACCATCTGCAATTGAGCAAAGCCCCGCGGCCCCCCCTCAAAACTCTCCAGGTCGATGCCTCCTCGGGCGCGGATGGCGGAAATGTTCTCCGGCGTGCGGTTGTAAAGGGTGACGGGAAAGCCCATCAGGGACAAGTGGGCGGCCATGGCCTTGCCGCCGTGGCCGGCACCAATCACCGTGTAGCGGGTCTTCGGTTCCATTTTTCCTCCTCCCTCACAGTCGGATGCCCAGGCGGGCCGTCCGTTCTGCTTCCGAAAGCGCTCGCCCCGTCGTCGGATCCACGGCCACACAGCCCCCTCGGGCATCTATGCGGGTGACCACCTGCCCCCGGGCAAAAGGGTTGTTGCGCAGGTGCGGGGCGTCCAACACGCCCGAGGTTACCGCCCGGGCTAACGTGGCCGGGTCCGTCAGAGGGTCGGGGCTATCCGGGCCGGCCAGGGCGCGGATGGCCTCCAGCGTAACCTGCGCCTCGCGGACGAGTTCCGTCTTTCGCGCCTGCACGGCAGGGTCGGCGGACATATCCGGCTGGCCGCGCAGGGCGTTCTCGATGGCGCGACGGGCCAGTTTACAGGCCTCGATGACCTCCTCGGCGGTGGCCGCGTGATGGGCTTCGGTGTGGCCGACGACGTGGACGATGTGCGGCCGCAGCGCCATCTGGAGGTAGACGCTGGCGGCCAGGTGGGCGCGCGCGGCATCGGGGTCGAGGGGGTAACTCAGCAGGCCGGTGCGGGTCTGCCGCCAGAGACGAAAGTCCGGCCCCGTCAGCGGTTCGACGAGTTCTAGAATCGCCAGCATCTTTGCCAGGTCCATGGCGTCGGCAAGTCCCGGAGGGCTGTTGAACATCATCTGGGCGATATAATCGCGCACACCCAAGGCGCGGGCGTTATAGGCCGAGAGGTAGGCGGAAACGACAAAGATGACATCCGGCGCATCCCGCATACCCCAGTGATGGGGTTCGTTCACTTCTACCGGGATATTCCGTTCGCCGTACCAGGCCATCACCTTCTGGTGCTCGTGGATGGAGCCTTCGAGGTCCCAGGGACCGCGACCGTCCATCCGATTGAACCAGAAGAGGGGGATGGCACACCAGGCGATGTGGATGGTCTCCACATACATCTCGGCCAGCCGGAGGAAATCGTCTGTGCCGGAGTAGGTGCGCATCAGGGGATAGTTTCCCCGGCGGCTGGCGGCGTAGAGTGCCCGGTAGTCGTCGGGAGTGCGCACCGGCACGCCGCCGGCCCCTCGCCGGCGGGGGTCCTGCCGTTCGGGGTGGAAAAAGTTCTCCTGGGCATCCTGGTCAATGCCCAGGGAGATGACGTCCAGCACGCGGGCTTCGGCGATGGCGGCGATGCCCTGCCGGGTGGCCTGCAGCGTCGGCAGGCCAAAGTGATGACGGAGGAGGGGATAAGGTTGCTTCCAGAGAATACGCTCAACGGTCGTCTGGGGGTAATCTTCTTCCAGGAGGCTTTCGGGACGCCCGCCCTTGAGGTAAGCCAGGACCTCCTCGGCTGGCTCCCCGCCCTCGAAGACGTGCTCGAAAAAGCCCAGAGCGCGGGCTTCCCGAACCAGCGGCGGTGTCCCGGCGAAGAGAAAGCGCACGCCGGCCCGGCGCAGTTCGTCCATCTCCTCGGCGAATTCGGCCAGCAGGCGCACCCCCGTCTCCGGCGTCAGGCGGTAGGAGACGCCTACCAGATCGGCCCGTTCGCGGCGGGCCGCCTCCCGCACCTCGGCCACCGAGACGGCCGGCCCCAGGAAGACGGTCCGCCATCCGGCCGCATCGGCCAGCCGCAAGAAGTTGATCACCCCGGCCACATGCACACATTCGCCCAGCGCTGCGGCGACCACTGTCTTCATCTTCCCTCTCCGCTCTTCTGGGGAGCAAACAGGCGCATGACCGGCGCTACCCGTTCCTCCAGTTTCCTCGGCACCTCCATCCCGTACTTTTGCATGGCCTGGTACGGGATAAAGGCGATGATCGAGTCGTACTCCAGGCCCAGCGTGTAGGCCGCGGTGGTCAGGTAACTGAAGCGGTTCTTGCCTGGATTGGCGTTCACCTCGAGATAGTACAGGCGGGTTGCATCGCCCCGCAGGTCCACTCGAACCATGTCCCGGCAGTCCATCGCCCGAATGATCCTCCTGACATCGGCGTAAACTTTTGCAGCGGTTTCGGGAGCAAGGCCGGCCGGTATCCGGAGGTAGTACTTTTCGTCCTTGACGGCATGGTCCAGAAACCTGAACTGACCCTGGGCCGCCGGAATCTGCAAAAGGTCAATTTCCGTAATCGGCAGTTCGGCCGTCCTTCCGTCATAGGCGATGAGCATCGGGACGGTAAACTCTCGGGCCCCATCCTCTCCGATGAACCTTTCCACCAGGGCAGGCTCGGCAAATTGGCGGTGAATACGTTCCACCCGGTCCCGCACTTTTCCCAATGCGCCGGCCGGGACGACCGAAGTCCTATCGAGCCCCCGGCTGTTCCCTTGGAGGAGCGGCTTGACGATTACATAGCCTTCCCAATGTTGATGCCGCTCGATCGGCGAAAGGTCGCCCGGATGGACCACATACGATTCGGGGGTCGGCAAGCCGAGTCTCCGGAACACCCGTTTGGTGGCCTCTTTATCCAGCCCCGTTTCCAGGGTTTTCGACCCCGGGCCGGTATGGGTAAGCCCCCACTTTTCCAGGAAACTGACGGTGAAGATGTCCCGGCCGGAAGGCCCGGGCATGAACTCGTTCAGCCAGAAGACCAGGATTGGCGGGGATTTCTCGGCGATCTCCTGCAGGCCGGCTTCAAAATCCTCATCGGTTTTGAGCAACTGGACGACGCAGCCCATCTCCTCCAGCAGGCCGGCCACATACTCCACCGTGTCCAGGCTGGCCCAAAAGGGAGTATGGCCTGCCGGCGTGTATCCCCAGCGTGGGTCATAGGTCAGGATGAGCCGGATGTGTCCCATTTCCTCTGCCTCCGGGTCTGTGGTCCAGCCGACCTATGCTTTCCAATACGGCCGTAGCCCAAAGGCCCGCGCCACCGGGATAATGAAGAGAAGTCCGCTATTGGGTGCATTGAAATCGCCGCCTACCGCCCGACGTGTGGCCTCGATGAGTGCCTCCAGGTCGAAATCGTCCTCCACCACCGTGAAGATGGTGCGGTGATGGTATTCTTCGCCCTCCAGGAGGTGGCGTAGCGAGGGGAAGAGGGGAAAGTCGTCGCGGCGGATGAGTTCCCGAACCCTGTGCAGCCCGATGCTCTCCAGGATGGTCACGCCGCTCACCCCGCAGTGTTCCCAGGCATCCAGGACGTCCCGGCAGCATTCGATCCCCGGTGCCACAAAAACTACCAGGTTAGCCATGGCCTGCCTCCTTGCCGTGAAAGGCCCAGCGCAGAAGCGGTGGGGTGACCAGGGTGGTGATAAGCACGATGAACGTCATGATGGCAAAGACCTCCGGCCCGATCAGGCCGGCCTGTACCTCCACCGTCGCCACGATTAGCCCGACCTCTCCCCGACTCACCATCCCTATGCCGACCCGCAGGGATTCCCGGACTTTGAAACGGCCCAGGTAGGCGCCCAGGCCGCAGCCAAGCACCTTGGAGAGGATGGCCACCAGGACCAGCACGAGGCCCAGGAGAAGGGCCGGGCCGGCCAGCGTCCGCGCATCCGTCCGCAGTCCGATGCTCACGAAAAAGATGGGCACGAGCAAAGCATAGGTGATGACATGCAGGGGCTGGGCAATTTTCTCCCGCAGGGGAGTACGTCCGAAGGCCAGGCCGGCTAAAAAGGCCCCGGTAATGGCGGCCAGCCCTCCCAATATTTCGGCCGACCAGGCGAAGAGAAAGGTGGTCACCAGCACCAGTGAGGCCAGTCCCTCGCTCACCGGCTGGCGGACGATCCAGGGGACCAGGCGGGGCAAGAGGAAGTAGCCGATGGTCATGGCCCCGATGAGGTAGGCGAACATCTTCAGCACAACCAGGAAGATCCCGAGGGCACCGTTCTGGCCGGTGGCCAGGGCGGTGAGCACCGAGAGGAGCAGGATGACCAGGATGTCGTCCACCACGGCGGCCCCCAGGAGGGCCATCCCCTCGCGGGTGCGCAGCCGGCCCAGTTCTATGAGCGTCTGGGCGCTGATGCTGACGCTGGTGGCGGTCAGGATGGTGCCGATGTAGATGCTCTGATCGAGCGCGTAGCCCAAGAGCCAGGCTGCCAGTGCTCCTAGGATCAGGGGGAAAAGCACCCCATTGCTCCCGGACAGGGTGGCTACCCGTCCGACCCGCAGCAGCTCGGAAAAGTCTATTTCCAATCCGGCCAGGAACATCAGGCAGATGACCCCCAGTTCGGCCAGTTGGAGGGTGGTTTCCTCCAGGTGGGGGTTGTGGAGGAAGGGCCATTCCAGCAGGTTGAGCACGCTGGGCCCCAGGAGCAAGCCGACCAAGAGTTCACCCAGCACGGCCGGCTGACGCAGTCGAATGGCCAGCCAGCTGCCGGCCTTGGCTCCGGCGATAAGGATGGAGAGGGCCAGGAGAAGTTGCAGGAAAGGGGTCATCGGTCTTCTCCGAGAGCGGTGTGCGCCGGACCCAAGGGGGCAGGGCAGCCCTGGATTCCTGGGGTGCCCCTGGGGCAACGAGAGACAAAGGTTCCGGTGTTTTCTTCCATCGGTATGCCCGGGTATTCGAATATTCGGCCGGCGGATTCGGTTTGTAAAAAACGGAGGACAAGGAAAACCAAGTGTAGTATACCATACGATAACCGCTCTGTCCAGTCATCGCCGGGATTGCGATGTTGACAGAGAGGGGAGTTTCCTGTATTCTATTCCAGGGAACTCGACCGGATGGTGGTTGGGTCTCCCATTTCCGCCTACCCTGAAGTGGCGGGCTCGGTTGGAAAGCCCTATCGGGCCAGGCCCCCGAAGGGGCTTGGCATCTAGGCGGGAGGCTAAAAGCCTCTGGCACGTGTAGTTACATTCCGGGGCAATATTTGCCCATATTTCTGGCATAACCCGTCCCGGGGAGGATGCCGTGGTTACTTCGGGAGCCCCCCGTTGCCCTCATTGTGGGGCTGACGTGGAGTGGGGGGAACGAAAGTGCCCTTATTGCGGCAGTTCCCTGCTCCCGCATGTCCAGGCCCGGCCGGGGGCGCTCATCGGGGCCCCTTTTCCCAGGCAACTGCGGGTGGAGCGGGAGGGGCTGGTGCGGGCCTGTCATCGCCTGTATGATGGCGCGACCCTTTTGGGCACTTTTACCCAGCGATGGCCGGCCGGCATCCGTTTTTCCTCTGCCCGGGGCTACCGGTACCATACCCGAAGAAGGCGCATGTTGCGCCTGGTCCTGTACTGGACATGCGGGCCGGCCCTGGTGGCCTGGGTGGAGCAATCCCGCTTCTGGATTCGACGCTACTGCCTGCACTATGGAGGAAGCCGCTACGGATTGGTCTCGGCCTCGCCGATGTCGCTCCGTTTCCTCTTGAGCGATGAGGCCGGCAACCTTCTGGCCGAACTGTCCCCGGGCCGGCCGCTTCGCCACCACGCCCCGAGCATCACCCTATACGCCCCGGTGGCTCTGGAAGTGGTGGCCCTGGCCTACGCCACGGCCCTGGTCCTCTGGCGTCAGGCGGCCACGGCATAAGCCCTGGAGGAGGCATAGGATGGACCTCTTCGCCGCCGGCCGTAGGGAGCAACTGGAACGGGAGGCCCCGCTGGCTGCCCGGATGCGGCCACGGGACCTGGATGAGTTCGTCGGTCAGGACCATATCATCGGACCCGGCAAACTGCTGCGCCGGGCCATCGAGGCCGACCGCCTTTTCTCCTCCATCATCCTGTGGGGACCGCCGGGCACGGGGAAAACCACGCTGGCCTATATCATTTCCCACCGCACAAAGAGCCGCTTTGAGACGGTCAGCGCCGTGCTGGCCGGCGTAAGCGACCTGCGCAAAGTAGTGGCCGAAGCAAAGGAGCGCCGCTTCCTCTACGGTCAGCGTACCATCCTCCTGGTGGAGGAGATTCACCGCTGGAACAAGGCCCAGCAGGATGCCCTTCTCCCGCACGTTGAGGACGGCACCATCATCCTTATCGGCTCCACGACCGAAAACCCCTACTTTGAGGTGATTCCCCCCCTGGTCTCGCGTTCGCGCATCTTTCAGCTGCGCCCCCTGATGGAGGAGGAGATCGTCCTGCTCCTGCGTCGGGCGCTTGCGGACTCCGAGCGGGGCTACGGCGGCCGGGGGGTGGCCGTGACCCAGGAGGCGCTGGAGCACCTGGCCCGGGTAGCCGGCGGCGATGCCCGCACTGCCCTGAATGCCCTGGAACTGGCCGTAGAATCCACCGTCCCGGCCGAGGACGGCTGCATCTACATTGACCTGGAGGTGGCCCAAGATTCCATCCAGCGGCGTGCCTTGCGCTACGACCGGGCCGGCGACGAGCACTATGACACCATCTCCGCCTTTATCAAAAGCGTGCGCGGTTCCGACCCCGACGCTGCCCTCTACTGGTTGGCCAAAATGCTCTATGCGGGGGAAGACCCCAAATTCATTATGCGCCGTCTGCTCATCCTGGCCGCCGAGGATGTCGGCCTGGCCGATCCCCAGGCCATCGTGGTGGTGGCCTCCTGTGCCCGTGCCCTGGAGTGGTGTGGTCTGCCGGAGGGCCAGTACCACCTGGCCGAGGCTACCCTTTACCTGGCTACGGCTCCCAAGTCCAACAGTGTGGGGGCCTACTGGAAAGTCCTGGCCGAGATCGAGGAGCACGGGGCGCGGGAGGTCCCTTTGTACCTCCGCGATGCCAGCCGCGACGGGGCAGCCCTGGGACACGGCAAGGGCTACCTCTACCCCCACGAGTTTCCCGACCACTGGGTAGAGCAGCGCTATCTGCCGGAGGGCGTAGAGGGCGGCTGGTTTCGGCCCGGGGAACTGGGCTATGAGAGAAAAATCCGGGAGTGGCTGGAAAAGTTGCGGGAAGGTAAGTAGGACAACCTAGGAGAGCACCCCGATTTCTTTCCCTACGTGCTCAAAGGCTTCCAGCACGCGGTCCATCTGTTCGTCGGTGTGGGTGGCCATATAACTGGTGCGGAGGAGGGACATGCCGGGAGGCACGGCCGGCTCAATCACCGGATTTACATAAACACCCTCCTCGAACAGCCGCTTCCACATAAAGCCTGTGCTCATCCGGTCACCGATGATGATCGGAATGATCGGGGTGGCGGAATTCCCGGTGTTATAGCCCATCCGCTGGAACTCCCGGCGCATCCGCTCGGCAATGCTCAAAAGGCGGGTGCGGCGCTCCGGCTCGGTCTCCATAATTTCCAGGGCGGCCATGGCGGCGGCGACGTTGGGCGGAGTGATGCTGGCGCTAAAGATGAGTGAGCGGGCCATATGCTGGATGTAGTGAATGACCGGCTCATCGCCCACGATAAAGCCGCCTAGCGAAGCAAACGATTTGCTAAAGGTGCCCATAATGATGTCCACCTGATCGTGCAGGCCAAAGTGGGCGGCCGTGCCTCTCCCATCGCCCAGGACGCCGATGGAGTGGGCATCGTCCACCATCAAGCGTGCCCCGTACTTTTTGCAGAGCGGGACGATTTCCGGAAGCTTTGCCAGGTCTCCCCCCATGCTGAATACGCCGTCCACGACGACCAGTTTGCCTCTTCCCTCCGGACAGGAGGCCAGGACGCGCTCCAGGTCAGCCATATCGTTGTGGCGGAAGCGTTTCATCGAGCCGAAAGCGAGCCGGCAGCCGTCCACGATGCTGGCGTGATCTTCTTTGTCGGTGATGACCACGTCGTTCCGTCCCACCAGGGCAGAAATGGCTCCCAGGTTGGTCTGGAAGCCGGTGCTGAAGACGAGGGCCTTTTCTTTTCCCATAAAGCGAGCCAGGCGGGCCTCCAATTCCTCGATCAGGGCCAGGTTGCCGTTGAGGAAACGGGAGCCGGTGCAACTGGTGCCGTAGCGGCGGATGGCTTCGATGGCCGCTTCCCGGACTTGGGGATGGGTGGTCAGCCCGAGGTAGTTATTGGAGCCGACCATAATCAGACGATGCCCTCGGATGGTGACCTCGGTCCCCTCCGTATCCTCCAGCGGGAGAAAGTAGGGGTAGTAGCCTCCGGCCATCGCCTCCTTGGCTTCGGTGAACTGGTAGCATTTTTCGAACAGGTCCATCTTGCTCCTCACTTTCCTGAACCCGGTTATTCCGGCATGCTTTGTGCCTAACGATGCGATGCAAAAGACCATCAACCGGTTCGGATTTCGGCCCGCTTTCTCAGGGATGGTCGGAGATAGTATAGCACAGGAACGGTTGTGTGGTCAAATACCTGTTATACCGTTTGACGAAGGGGTCGGCTCCTGCTATAATCCTAACATCGAGACCCGTTGGAGGACAAGATGCGCAGGTTGCCCCGCTGGATGACAGTCGGCCTCTTTTTCCTGCTCCTGGCCTGTACAGCAGGTTCGGGCAGTGTCCCCTTCTACGAACTGGTGGCCGACCCGTCCCGTTACAGTGGTCAGGAAGTCACCGTTCTCGGCTTCTACTACCAGAAGGAGGGGGAACAACTCCTGGTCATCGGGGTGCGCACGGACGACGGCTTCCAGAACCCGGTGCCCCTGGGCCAGGCCATCTGGGTTGAGGGGATGCCGCAGGAGGTCCTGGAGCGTCTCAATATGGCCTCGGGGGCCGTCTACGGCATGGTCGAGGTCACCGGCCAGTTCGAGGCCGGCGCCTTTGGACCGGAGGGCAAGTACCCGGCCCGCCTCCTGATCCGCGGCCCCGAGCAGGTCGTGGCGTTGGAGGCAGCCCAGATGCGGGAGGACCGGGTGCCGGCCGACCTCTCCCTCCCGGATACGCTCCGTCTGGCCGACCTCCTTCAGAATCCAGAGGCCTACCGGGGACAGGTCGTCTCCGTCGTGGCCTTTTATTATGCCACGCCCAAACCCTCGCCTGCGGAGGTCCGGCAGAAGGGGTATACCTCCGTCCTGGCCGAAGGCATTCGTAGCCTGGACGGCGTGCGCAATGCCGTGCCGATCGGTAAGCAGATCTGGGTCGAGGGGATGCCGCCCGATGTTCCGCCCAAACTTCATCAGGCCGAAAGCGGTATCGTCCACGGCCTGGTGCGGGCGACCGGCATCTTCCAGATCGGCAAGTATGGCCCCGGTGGAACCTACCCTTACCGGCTGAACGTGCGTCAGGCAGAGCCGCTTGGCCCTCCTCCGCCCTAGTACACGGTTTCGTGGATTCGTGCCGGGTGTCCCGGAGGAAACGATAGAAAATCATCCGATATTTGCAAACCTGGAGCCTTTCCGGCGCTCGACTGATGTTCCTTGTCCTGCTCTGGCGCATCCGAAAACCGGATCGGTCCACCAAAACTGGAAGCGAACGACAACGATCGGCGGAGGAGGCCTTGTCCCTGCCCTATGTGATCGAGCCGATGGTGTCGGGAGATTTGGATGAAGTGATGGCCATCGAGCGGGTCAGTTTCCTGATGCCCTGGTCCAAACGGGCCTTTCTTGCGGAACTGGCCCTGCCCTATAGCGTCTTCCGCGTGGTCCGCCCGAAGCGGGGGGCCTGGAACCGGGGGTGGCAGGAGGAGGTTTCTCCGCCACGACGTCGGTGGCTGGGGAAGCGAAGCGGGCCGGAGCGTCCCCCGGTGCTCGGCTATGCCGGTTTTCAAGTGATTTTGGACGAAGGACACATTATGACGATCGCCGTGCATCCGCAGCATCGCCGGCGTGGCCTGGGGACGCTCCTTCTTTTGGACCTCTTCGAGCAGGCCCGGGAGCGGGGTGTGCAGCGCCTGACGCTGGAGGTGCGTGTTTCCAACGTGGCGGCGCAGCGCCTTTACCAGGCCTTTGGCTTTCATCTGGAGGGTCGTCGCTTTCATTACTACGGTGACGGGGAGGACGCCTTGATCCTCTGGTCCGAACCGCTGGATAGCAGCGAGACCCAGGCCCGGCTGGAGGCGCTGCGCGGCCGGCTGCTGGACCGGCTGGAGGCTCAAGATGTCTCTGATCCTGGCCCTGGAGACTTCGTGCGATGAGACGGCCGCTGCGCTCGTGCAGGAGGGCCGGCGAATTCTCTCCAACGTCGTGGCCTCGCAGGTGGACCTGCACCGCGAGACCGGCGGCATCGTGCCCGAGGTGGCCTCTCGCGAGCACGTCCTGAAGGTACTTCCTGTCCTGGAGGAGGCGCTTTCACCTCTGGAAGAACCGGCTCGGGAGGTGGACGCCGTAGCCGTGACGTACGGACCGGGGCTGGCCGGCTCCCTGCTGGTGGGGGTGAACGTGGCCAAGGCACTGGCGTTTGCCTGGGGAAAGCCGCTTTTGGCGGTGCACCACTTGGAGGCCCACATCTACGCCAACTGGCTTCTGTGGGGGGGGGAGGAAACGGAGCCGCCGCGTTTCCCCTGTCTTTGCCTGGTCATTTCCGGTGGGCACTCCTCTCTCATCCTGATGGAGGACCACGGGCGTTACCGGATGCTGGGGCAGACGCTGGACGATGCTGCCGGAGAGGCCCTAGACAAGGTGGCCCGCATCCTGGGGTTGGGCTATCCCGGCGGGCCGCTCATCGAGCAGGCCGCCCGGCAGGGGCAGGCCGGCCGCTACCGTCTTCCGCGTTCCTGGCTGCGGGGAACGCACGATTTCTCCTTCAGCGGGCTGAAGACGGCGCTCTACCGGCTGGCCCAGGAGGAACGCCGCCGCCAGGCCGGTCTGCACTATGGTCGGGAAGAAAGACGTCCGGGGGAGGTCCCCCGACTGAGCCGGGCCGGTGACTTTCCCCCCTTGCCACCCCAGGTGACGGCCGACCTGTCGGCGGCCTTTCAGGAGGCGATCTTTGAGATCCTGGTGCGCAAGACGGTCGAGGCGGCCGGCATCTACGGTGTGCAAGAGGTGCTCCTGGCCGGCGGGGTGGCGGCCAACGCCCGCCTGGGGGAGGAAATGCAACTGCACCTGGGGGTGCCCCTGCGTGTTCCTCCCCCCTTTCTCTGCACCGACAACGCCGCTATGGTCGGCGCGGCCGGCCATTATCACCTCTTGCGGGGGAAAATAGCATCCTGGAACCTGGATGTCTATCCGAACCTTCCGCTGGTCGCTGAGCGTTGATCGTCTTACCGGAGGAATGCGATGGTCTACAAAATAGTCGTTCGGGTAAAGGAAGTCAGAGGTCGTTGTGCCTTCGGCCATCAGGTCGGGGATGAGGTCGTCTTTGACGGCGAGGCCGTCCAGGGGCGGGTCTGCCTTTCCGCCCTCTACAGTTTCCTCCCCAAGGTCTTTGCCATGGCCTATGGAGCACAATTTCCCTGGCTGAAGGATCCCAACGTGGCTACCCACGCCTGCCCGGATGCCTATAATCCGGTGGTCTTTGAAGTGGTACGCTTGGGCGAGGCTTTGGGATGACCCAGGAGAGGCGCTTTCCTTTTGACCAGCCGTTTGTCTGGTGGCCCGATGAAGAATACCGGCGGCGAAGCCGTCTCCGGCGTTTCCTGGAACGGCATGGTCTGCCCGATCTGGAAGCGTTGCAATCTCGGGCTGCCACCGACGTGGGCTGGTTCTGGGAAGGGGTCTTCCAGGACCTGGGCATCGTGTTCTATGAACCGTATCACCAGGTCGTGGACCTTTCGCGCGGCCTCCCCTGGCCGGTATGGTGCGTGGGGGCGAAACTGAACATCGTCCACAACTGCCTGGACCGCTGGATCGGCACGCCGACCCAGAACCGCGTGGCCATACGTTGGGAAGGGGAGGAAGGGGACATCCGCCTGCTCTCTTACCGGGACCTCTACCGCGAGGTCAACCGTATGGCGGCGGCATTGCGGGTATCCGGCCTGGGCCGGGGAGACGTCGTCGCCCTTTATATGCCGATGGTGCCCGAGATCGTCGTTGCGCTTTTGGCCGTCGCCAAGGTCGGCGGGGTCATCTTGCCCCTCTTTTCGGGCTTTGGTCCGGCGGCCATCGCCACGCGCCTTGCGGATGCCGAGGCGCAGGCGCTCGTTACCGTGGACGGCACCTTCCGCCGGGGCAAACCGGTGGCGATGAAGCCGGTGGCCGATGAAGCTCTGGCCGAGGTGCTTTCGGTGCGGAGGGTGATCGTTCTCCGTCGCGCCGGTCTGAGCGTGGCGATGGCCGCCGGCCGGGATGTCTGGTGGGAGGATTTCCTTGCCGGCCGGCCGTACTCCTTTCCCACCGAGCGCACCTCTGCCGAGGATGCGCTGATGATCATCTACACCAGTGGCACAACCGGCCGGCCCAAGGGCGCCCTGCATACCCATTGCGGCTTTCCTATCAAGTCGGCCCAGGATATGGCCCACGGCTTTGACATCCAGGGGGGAGATACGATCTCCTGGATGACCGATATGGGCTGGATGATGGGTCCGTGGCTCGTCTTTGGCGCGCTGCTGCTGGGCGCTACGATGTTCCTCTACGACGGCGCGCCCGACTATCCGGACGTCGATCAGGTCTGGGCCCTGGTGGAGCGCCACGGCGTCACCTGTCTGGGCGTCGCCCCTACCTTCATCCGGGCCATGATGGGCCACGGCGCAGAGCCGGTCGGGCGCCACGACCTGAGCAGTCTGCGGATCCTGGGCTCGACCGGCGAACCGTGGAACCCCGAAGCCTGGCGTTGGCTCTTCGAGGTGGTCGGGGGCGGCCGGCTGCCGATCATCAACTACTCGGGCGGGACAGAGGTAAGCGGGGGTATCCTTCTGGGCAACGTCCTAACCCCGCTCAAGCCCTGCGCTTTCTCCGGCCCTGCCCCGGGGATGGCGGCCGACGTGGTGGACGAAAGCGGAAATTCCATCCGCGGCCAGGTGGGGGAGTTGGTGATCCGCCGGCCGTGGATCGGCATGACCCGGGGCTTCTGGAAAGATCCCCAGCGGTATCTCGAAACGTACTGGAGCCGTTTCCCCGATATCTGGGTGCACGGGGATTACGCCGCAGTGGACGAAGACGGCCAGTGGTTTATCCTGGGGCGCTCGGACGACACGATCAAGGTGGCCGGGAAGCGGGTCGGGCCGGCCGAGATCGAAAGCCTCCTGGTGGACCACCCGGCCGTATCCGAGGCAGCGGCCATCGGCGTTCCCGACGAGATCAAAGGGGAGGCGGTCGTGGCCTTTGTCGTATTGCACGCCGGTTTCGAGCCAGGGGAAACGCTGCGGACTGAACTGGAGGAGCGGGTCATCAAGGAGATGGGCAAACCCTTTGCCCCGAAAGCCGTGCTCTTTGTGCGCGACCTGCCGAAAACGCGCAACGCCAAGGTGATGCGCCGGCTGATTCGGGCTGCCTATCTGGGCCGGCCGGCTGGCGACCTGAGCGCCTTGGTCAACCCGGAGGCGATGGAGGAAATCCGTCACCCGTCCTAGTTCGGCTACCGAGGAGGTGTCCTGTGAGAAGAGTTCTTCTTTCCGGTTTCCTCCTTTTCACCCTGCTTTTCCCGGCCCAGAACGGCGTCGGCCCGATCCGGGAAAAGACCCCCGAGGTCTATCCCCGCGTGTCCATTTATGGAATCCAATACACCGACGACCCGGGCGACGGCACCTATCCCTCACCCTATGACAACCAGTATGTGGCCACTTGGGGGGTGGTCGTGGCCGTCTATCCTTCGTATTACGGCGGGGCCTATGTGGTGGAGGACCCGGCCGGTGGCCCTTGGAGCGGCATCATGGTCTTTGACAGCTGTCACAAGCCGGCCGTGGGAGACCTCCTGGAACTCGTCGCCCTGGTGGACGAGTACTATGGCTTTACCGAACTCAAAAGCATCCGCGCCTACACCCTCACCGCCTCCGGCCAGGTTCTCCCGCCGGCCGTCCTGACCGATACTGCCCACCTCTCCACGGCCAACCCGGCTTGGGCCGAAGCCCTGGAAGGGGTGCTCGTGCGGGTAGAGTGGGTCACCGTGACCAACCCGAACCTGGGCTATGGGGAGTGGCAGATCGACGACGGCAGCGGGCCGTCCCGCGTGGACGACGTGGCCGGCTACGCCTATACCCCTTACCTGAACGATGTCCTGGAAGCCATCACCGGAACGCTCTGGTACACCTACGACGACTACAAGATCGAGCCCCGGGGCGATGCCGATATCCGCCTCTTCGACAATGTGCCTCCCTCTGTCCTTTCCACTATCCCCGCCCCCGGCGCGAGCAACGTGGGCCTGTACGAATCGCTCCAGGCCACCTTCAGCGAGGCCGTGGACCCGGCTACCTTGCGCTGGGTTCTGGCCGGGCCGGCCGGCCCCCTCTCCGCCACCGTCGCCTACGAGCCTTCCATCTACCGCGCCACGCTGACCCCGGACGATTTTCTCGAGGCCTATACCCGCTACACCGCCACCATCGCTGGAAGCCTGGAGGACCTCTGGGGCAACGTCATGGGGGCCGACTTCACCTGGTCCTTCACCACCGGACCGGCCGATACCCAGCCGCCCCTGGTGTACCGGGTGTACCCGCCTTCGGGAGCCACCGAGGTGAGCCTCTACACCTCCATCTTCATTACCTTCACCGAGGCGATGGACCCGGCGACGATCGGCCCGACCACCATTCGCCTGCTTCGGGGTGGGACGACACCGGTGGCCGGCAGCGTCTCCTACGATCCGGCCCGTTTTCGGGCCACCTTCACCCCGCAGTCACTCCTGGAGGAAAATACGCTTTACCAGGCCAGGGTGAGCAAGGACGTCACTGACCGGGCCGGAAACCCGCTGGGTTATGACTACTCCTGGACCTTCCGCACCGGCATGGCCCCGACCTTTTACTGCTACCACGGCGACCTCCATAACCACACCTCCTACTCCGATGGCGCACTCACCCCGACCACGGCCCTGGCGATCGGTCGGGCCAACGGTCTGGACTTTATGGCGATTACCGATCACTCCTATGCCATAGACGACGCCGAGTGGGAAGATACGCTGGCGGCGGTACAGGCGGCTACCATCCCCGGTGAGTTCGTCGCCATCCGCGGAGCCGAGTGGACTCAGGGATCGGAGGGCCATATCAACGTTTTCAATACCGTCCGCCACCCTACGCGCAGCGATATGGGCTATGCCTATGGCGATTACGTTCCCGGCTTGGAGGATGGAGCGACCGTCATCGGGTTCTATACCTGGATGGTGCACACCGGTACGCAGGCCGTAGATGAGGCCGGGACGTTGGCCCAGTTCAACCATCCCGGCTGGATGAATTTCAACGACTGGGCTTACCACCCCGAGGCGCTGGACCTCCTCCCGCTCGCCGAGATGGGCAACGGCTACGGACCCTCTTACGTCTGGTCGGAGGAGCAATCCATCCGTGCCCTCGACTACGGCTGGCGGGTGGCACCTACCGATAACGCCGATATGCACAGCCCGGAGTGGGGGGCTTATCCGATGCGCACCGGCATCTGGGCCACCGAACTCACCAAAGGCGGGGTGATGGAGGCCCTGCGTGCCCGCCGCACCTTTGCCACGGAGGACACCAACTACGAACTGGCCTTCAAGGCCAACGGCTACTGGATGGGCTCCGGGATTCCCAACACCGGAAGCCTTCAGTTGGAGGTGACCGGCCATGACCCCGACGGCGAAGGAAACGCCCGGGTCGAACTGGTAAGCGATATGGGACGAGTGCTCCTTTCCGACACGGTGGGTGCCGACTTTCGCTGGAACCCGACGCTCAATATCTCCCCCGGTCTGCACTATTACTATATTCGCGTCACCCAGCCCGACGGCGACCGCATCGCCTCCGCCCCGATCTGGACAGAGGGGGGCGAGGACATATCCATCACCGATTTCACGATCCAGCCCTCCATCCCCACGACGAACACGATCTCGCTCCTGGCTGCCCGCGTCACCAACCGGGGCATCGCCGACCTCCAGGGTATCACCGTGACCTTTGCCGCCGGGGGCGTGCCCTTTACCCAGGTTCGTGTGGACGTGCCCAAGGATGGCGATGCCTTCGCATACGCTTCCTGGTGGCCGGAGCAGGTGGGGCCGGTGCGCGTTTCGGCCTCCCTATCCGGCGTTCCGGGGGCCGATAACCCCGACGACAACACCGCCGAGATGCTCCTGGAAGTAACCGGCCAGGAAGTGCCCCTGATTATGGTGGACGCCGGCCATAAGAACAAGAATACCGGTGCACCGATGGCCCGTTTCCTGGCTGACCTCTCGGCGCACAACTATAATGTCCTCTACAACCTGGATGAGATCACCGCCGAGGAACTCGCCTCGGTGCACCTGCTTATCCTCACCGACCCCGGCGATGACCCCGATAACCCGTACACCATCACCGAGACAGAGGCCACTGCCCAGTACGTGGCCCGGGGCGGGGCGCTCTGGCTGGCCGGAGAAGCCGACTACAAGAACCAGGGCAACTCCGACGAACTGAACTCGATCCTTGTGGCCATCGAGGCGGCTGCCGGAGAGGCAATCCCCGTCCGCTTCAACGATGACGAGGTCATAGATGGCGACGATAACAACGGTTACCCCTGGGGGGTCACCTGGCACGTTTTCCTCACGGATACCGTCTTCTCCACCGGCGTCGGGGTGAACGTGACCGCGACTGTCTCCTGGAGCGAATGCTCCTTGACCGACCGCAGCCGTGATGCCCTTACCCCGGAGGACGGTGCGCTCCTCTTGGCCACGGGAGACTTGGATCCGGGGATGTGCGAAACGCGCTATGGCCCACGTCCCTGCCGCACCTACAACGAGGATGCCTCCGGCGACTGCGCGGAGGACCACGACCTGGCCTATATCTACCCCCTGACCGGGACGATTCCGGTGCCGTTGGCGGCCCTGTACGAACTACAGAGCGGCGGACGCATCGCCTTCTGGGGAGATTCCAACGATACCTTTTCCACTTACGGCTACACCGCCGGCGACCACAAGCAGAACGAACTCCTCAACCTGGAAGTGGTGATGTGGCTTCTGGGGGGCCCGCTCCGGAAGTGGCCCATCGCCCAGGCCCGCACGGACCTGGATGGGGACGATGTGCCGGATTACCGGGGGCGCCTGGTCTGGGTGGAGGGCACCGTCACGGCCGCCTTTGGCGAGTTCTTCGACGTCCTCTACGTGCAGGATGAGAGTGGCGGCATCACCGTCTATGCGCCGGCCGGCGACATCGAAGGCGAGTTCGGGCGCGGGGCGCTGGTGCGCGTGGTGGCTACGGTGGACGTCTACCAGGGCGATACGGAACTCCAGTTTGCCGAGGCCGAGCAGATTCGCATCCTCGGCCAGGGACCGGTCCCCGAACCACGGGTCCTTTCGACCGGAGAAGCGGCCCTGGAGGAAAACGAGGGCCGGCTCCTGCAGACCGAAGGGATGGTGGCGGCCTGGTACGATACCCAGTCTTTTATCATCAACGATGGCAGCGGTCCTTGCCGCATCTTCCTGGACGGCTACAACAACGACCCAGCCGATCCCACCTTTGAGAATATTCAGGTGGGCAACTGGGTGCGGGCCATCGGGTTGGGTTCGGAGGATTACGGCGGCCAGCGCATCCGCGTGCGGACGGAGAGCGATATCGTCGTCCTGGAGCACTTCTGGTACGTTTATTTGCCGCTAGTGTTCCGGTGAAAACCCTCACTTCCACCCCGGAGGAAGCAGGTGGGCAGGAGGTGGAGGGAAGGAGACTTCCATGCCCTATCTCGGTGCCCATATGTCCATCGCCGGCGGCGTGGACCAGGCTATCATCCGTGGCCGTTCCATCGGCTGTGAGGCAGTGCAGATCTTTACCAAGCAACCCAACCGCTGGGCGGCCAGGCCGCTTACAGCGGAAGAGACCTCCGCCTTTGCCAGGGCTTGGAAGGAAAGCGGCATCGGCCCGATCTGGGCTCACGACGCCTATCTCATCAATCTGGCCTCGCCTGACCCGGCCCTCTGGGAGCAATCGGTGCAGGCCTTCCAGGTGGAGTTGGAGCGGGCCTGGGCCCTTTCGCTGCCCTATCTGGTCACCCACGCCGGTGCCCACAAGGGGGCCGGCGAGGCAGCGGGCCTCCGGCGCATCGTGATCGCGCTGGATCGGGTTCTGGCCCGTGTTCCGGAGGTGATGGTTCTTCTGGAGACGACGGCCGGCCAAGGGGACTATCTTTGCTACCGCTTCGAGCATCTGGCCTGGGTGATCGAGCACGTCTCCTACCCCGAGCGGCTGGGCATTTGTTTCGATACCTGTCATGTCTTTGCGGCCGGCTACGAACTGCGCACTCCCGAAGGGTACGAGGAGACCTTCCGCCGGCTGGACGAAATCGTCGGCCTGGAGCGGCTGCGCGTTTTTCACCTGAACGATTCGCTGAAGGGGCTGGGCAGCCGGGTCGATCGCCATACCCACATCGGCCAGGGACAACTGGGGTTGGAACCGTTCCGCATGCTCCTGAACGACCCTCGCTTCCGCGAGCATCCCATGGTACTGGAGACGCCCAAAGGGCCGGAGATGGAGGAGGACCGCCAGAACCTGGCCGTCCTCAGGGGGTTCAGGGCCCATCCGCACACGGCCGCGGGGTAGGCGAAAGCCCTGCCTTCACCTACCCCAAAGCAGCTCATCCGTGAGAAGTGCGGAAAACATTGGCCGATATCATCCGCCGTGGGATAGATGGATGGCGGACCATCGGTTTGTCCTTTCCTGCTGAGGAAGCGTGAAGCATTCCGGCCGCGGAGGATACCGGGAGCCCAGGGTGGATGCGGTATCTTGCGCCCCTACCCCGTGTGCTCTGCGCTTCTACAGTACGAGAATATGGTTCAAGGGCAACCGAGTATCAGTGCAACAGAAGATAGATGAGCAGGATAAGCCCCTGGAAGAGGATATAACCGAGCAGGCTCAGGATGTCCCCCACCCCGCGCCAGGAGAAGAGTTCACGGCCGGCCAGAAGGAGGAGCACCATTCCCCAGAGAGTCCCCAGCGCCCACCAGAGCAGGAAAAGGGGCTGGACGAGGCCGGTGGCGGCCAGGACAAGGAGTACCAGGGCCAGCAGGATTCGAGGGGACTGGATACGGGGATAGAGGGTGAAGGTTCTCCCGAAGGTGCCGGGCTGTTCGTAGGCTTCGGCTAGTGTGCTCAGAAGGAAGGAGGAAAAGGGCCATTCGGCCAGGGCTAGCAGGCCCATAAGTAGGGCGGTCAGGAGCACCATGAGCAGGCCACGTTCGTAGAGGGTAGGGGGAAGAGCGAAGAGGGCGAGCGGTCTGGAAAGTGGCGGGAAGAGACCCTCTTCGGCCAGGACGAGGAGGGTGGGGAGGAAGGCGAGGATCAGGGCCGCATTCCTGGCCCGACGTTGTTCTTTGCGCTGCTCGGCCTTTTCGCGTTCCTCCTCGGCCGTTTCCCCGGCAGTTTTGCCGGCACTTTCCCACGGCAGGTCGGACGGGATAGGGGGGACAAATCCGGGTCGCTTGAAGAGGCCTTTGTCCGTTTCTTTCTCCTTCGGGCCGGCCCAGCGGCGCAGGGTAGCGCGGGGCTCCCGGAGCATCAGCAGGAACTCGGCCTCGCCATCCTCCTGGAGGATAGGCCGTTCCGGCGGCATCGGGCTGCTCTCATGGGCGCGGATGACGCCCAGGTGGACCTTTTCCCGCAACTCCTCAAAGCCGGGCAGGAGAGAGGAAAAGAGCACGCCCCGGTGCAGCCCGGCCCCGTAGAAGAGGCTGTAGAGGGCATGCCAGAAGGTTAGGCAATGCCTCTGCACCTGCAGGAGGATGACGCCTCCTCGTCGGGAAAAGAGGGTCTCGCGGATGGTGTGGATGGCCGACCAAGGGATGGACTTCCAGGCGCGGCGGACGTACACCGAAGGGCCTTCCGCGCCGAGCAGCCAGTCGGGGAAGAGGTCGCGAAGGAAGGTGAGAACGACCAGGAGCAGGACCATGCTCACCTGGCTGGCGAGGAGAGCCAGGTAACCCTCAGAGAGGGAAGCGGCATCATCGCGAGGCCCGTAGGCGCTCAGAAAAGGGCCAAGGATAGGCCAGTCGAGAGCGTAGAGAGCATTGGCGAAACGGTTGGTGAAGAAACGCCACCAGACCCCCAGGTAACGCCAGAGGCCCAAGATAAGGAGCAAGATGGAGACCAGGCGGACGGTCGTCGAGAGCCATTTGGGATAAGCGTAGGCATCCTCCACCCTCTGTCGAGGCGCAAAGAGGGATTTCCAGGTTTCCCGGGGAAGGAAAAGGAGGGCATAGAAGAGGGAATAGGCCGTGTCATCCACGATAAGGGCCAGGCCCTGTTCCCCGTGGAGGGCCTGCAGATGGGCGACAAGTGCATCGGCCAGCACATTGAAATCGGAGATGTGCCAGGTAACCAGGAAGCCCTTCCTCAGGCCGACTCCCCACAGCAGGGGGTAGAGGCGGAACCAGGGGCCCAGTTTTAGTCTCTGGCCCTGGATCAAGAGGACCAGTCGCTCCCCCGGCAACATCATGGAGCGCACGTCCACGATTTGTTCCCAGGGCACGAGGGCCCAGCCCAACCCCCGGCGCACCCGCAGGCCTTGCTCATGGACCTGCAAGGCGGGCAGAAAGTTGCGTAGGGAGGCAGCCAGGAAAAAGTAAAAGGCGGTCCAGATGTGCAGGTTGAGCAACCGGGGGAGGAGATCTTCCCAGGGTTGAGGGGGGCCGGCCGGAATAGCCGAGAAGAGCAGAAGGAGCGGCCGGCCCAGGTAGGGGAAGGCCAGCACCCCCTCCAGCAGTTCGGGCCACTGCTGGAAAACCGTTTGCCCAAGGATATGCAAATAATCCCAGCCGGCCAGGAAGACGATGACCAAGGCAGCCAGTTCCAGAGGCCAGGCCAGGTAGAAGGGATAGCGGTGGCGAAGGGGACGTTCGCTCATCGCCCTACCTTATCCATTTCTCGGATGGTCGGCCTTCCAGGATGCCGACTTACGTGGCGAACGGGGCGTTTGTTCATCGCCCTACCTTACGGCACTTCCTCTTTCTCCACCGCCTCGAGCAGTTCGCGCAGGCGGGCCAGGCGCCGGGGACGCTCCCGGGCGAAGTGTTCGATGCCTTCCAGAATCCAGCGGGGCGACAGGTGAGCCTCTTCCAGAACCTCATCCACCGTGCCGCCGGTACGCCAGCGGTTATCCCAATCGGCGCAGAGGGCATATTCCTCGGCCAGCGGGTTAAAAATCCAATCGTGCATGAGCCAGCGGGCCTGGGTGGTAATAAAGGTAGAATCGAGCAGGTCGGCCGGGGAAAGGACCTCCCGGCGATATTCTTTCGGCTGTCGTCCGAAGAGTTGAGGGCTGATGGCGGCCACGATCTTGACATTGAGGCCGCGCCGGTCCAGTTCCGGAAGGATCTTGCAGATGCCGGACATGGCGCTGGTGCCCTGGATGATGATGGTGCCCATCCGGGGCCGGCCGGGGCGGTAGTTGCGGACGATGTAGGCGCCCCGGGCGGCCTCAAAGTGCGACGGCATGCCCAGCGCCTGGCGGTCGGGGATGGTGATCGGCGGGCGGGTCAGGTGCAGGGCGATGATAGGGGCGTCCAGACGGAGCGCTTCTCCCAAGACGACGGGCACCTCGTTATACTCCCAGGGGTGGAGGTTGATGATCTGCCCTTTGGGGAAAAGTTGCGTGACGCCGGGGGCAAAGATGCCGAAGTGGGTACGCGAGTCGTCGGCCGTTTCCGGGCCGGAATGGCCGGCTACCCAGATGATCTTGCCTACTTTCCACTGGCAATCCTGGGCCAGTTGGCTGAAAAGGCGGAAAGGGCCGTACTTGAGGTAGGCGAAGGAACCGTAGGTGGAGCAGGCACCGTAGAAGCCGTCGAACTCTTCCTCCGGATGTTCGGCCAGATTGACGGTGGCCACGCCGGTGAGGATGCCGGCGTTAGCGAACTCGGTGATCTCCTGGGGAAGCATGACGCCCTCGGGGCTTCCGTAGCGTTCGTACCAGCCGTAGCCGGGGAAACCGCCCCAGCTGCGGGCGAAGCCGATGATGTTGGTGGACTCGGCCAGATCCGCCGAGCAGGCCAGGAAAAGGGGCCGGCCGTAATGCTCATGTCCGAAGGCGTTGACCCAGGCCCCCCAGCGATAGAGCGCCTGGCGGTTGGGTACCTCGGTGCCTGGGGCCACGTACATTTCCGCCGGGTAGTTGCGATAGTCGTAAAGGCGCTCGTCTTTGAAGGGGTTGCCCCGTTTCCCTAGCTGGAAGGTGGGAATCTCCTCGGGAACACTTTCGCCCAGTTCCACCAGGCGTTCCGCCAAATAGTCTACCAGGGCCTGATCGCGTCGGAGGACCTGGACGATGACCTCCAGGTTGGCCCGGAACTGGGCACGCAGCGCCTCCGGGTTTTGGGGAGCCGGCTCGCCCATGCCCTGGAAGGTCACCCCATACTTTTCGGCGAAGCGGCGTTTGGTCTCCCAGAATTCGGGGCTGTTGAGTTTGTGGGGGGCACCGTGGGAGACGTTGTCGTATTTGAGGTAATCGCGCCCCTTGCGCGTCTTCAGCCAGGCGACGCTGGGCCGCCGCTCCGGGTTTTCCGAAAGGACCATGGTGAGGATGGCCTGGGTAACCGGCCCCCAGTCGTTGCCCAGTTCGGCCGAAAAGACGCGCCAGCCGTGGGAGGCGAACCAGTCGGTAGGTATGCCGTAAACGGTGGTGCTGAGGGGGTGGTCGTCAATGCCGTAGTCGTTCCAGTCAATCACGTAGAAGAGGTTATCCAAAGCCATGGCCCAGGCCGAATTCATGGCCTCGTGGTTAGCACCGGGGGTTAGGCCGGCGTCGCCTTCCAGGGCAAAGACCCTGACGTCGTGGGCGCCGGCCCGCTTCAGGGCCAATGCCTCGCCCACGGCGGCCGGCGTGCCGTGGCCTGAAGGGCCGGTATTGTACTTGAGGAAAAGGGTTTTGCCCTCCATTTCGGCATGGCCGGAGAGTCCCCGATTTCGGCGAAAGTTCAAGAGGTCTTCCCAGAAGAGGGCACGATCCGGCGGGGCCGGCCGGAAGCGCTCGTCCCCGGTCTGTTCGTACTTATGGCGCAGGGCCTCGTTGAGGACGGCCAGGGTGCAATAGATCAAGGGGACGTTGTGGCCGGCCACCAGGATAAAGCGGTCGGCGAAGCGTTTTTCCGGGTGGCGGATGTCCCAGCGCATAACCCCACTGAGGAGGAGAGTGACCAGAGCGTGCACCTTGGAGCGTGAGCCACCTGGATGCCCGCTCTGGCGGTAGTTAAGGATGATGTCAATGAACTGGTCAATGAGGTCTTTGGTCTTTTCCCAGTATTCGAAGTGTGCCAGCAGTTCACGGTAGCGGAAGGCGATCTTTTCTTCCTCGGCGCGAAGCATTTGGAACTCCTTTCTGGCATGCCTCCGTACCTGGAGGCAGGTGGGGCATCGTTGCCCCAGAGTTATTGGGCTTCACGGATTGAATGTAACATCATGTCAAAAATTGTGCGCAAGTTTTGCCACATTTCCCGGGCGGATGTTCCTTTTGCCACACGGATTTCAATAGATATCCGCTACCTCGGCCCACATCTGGGAACCGGAGTCGGCCAAATTCTACTACACTTTGCCGCGAAGTGCAAATCTCGCGCGTCAAATCGAATGAAAATGTGACCGAAGGGGCAGTTGTTCCCCTTTGTGGGGCGAAGAGGGGGGCGCCCCTGCCCTCCGGGAGGTCCACCCTGTCCTCCGGAGGGCAATCCTTCTGCCGAGGTGAGGTCCTGTGGTCCCCGGACATCTCCTGCGTTTCCGTCGTGACTTTCGCCGGGCTCCCCTGCCGGGAGAAGCCCGATGGGCCCCGGGCAGTTCGTTTCCACCGCGATTTCCCCAGGGGAGGCCCTGCCGGGAGGGGCCCGATGGGCCCTGGGCCGGCCCTGGGGATGCCGGCGTCCACAAGGATACGCTCGGTGGGAGAAAATCGGGCAAGCGCAAAGCGCTGCTCGTTGCGCCTCATTCGCCGGGAGGGGGCGCGAAACATGCCGTAGGGCAGCCTGCGCCCTACGGCTAGGGGTGCGGGATGTATTCTGAGGTTGCCCCAAGGAGGGGGTGGAATCCCAAATCCCTCGACTTGTGGTATAATGTCCCTAGGCCGCGCAGAAGGCCGGCCGGAAAGGGAGATCGAACGATGCGGAATAGATGCAGTCCCCCGTTGGGGCAGGAAGGAGGTGAACGGTCGGGAAGATTTCCGGGCCGGCCACCGCATGAAGGAAGAGGGGAGCGGGCCGGCGCTGCCCCTCGA